>Ga0192240_10013_pt1 | contig 141374 bp, 150 predicted proteins | sample Koala_Koa27_H3_FD_131237 | JGI IMG/M metagenome (GOLD analysis project Ga0192240, IMG submission 131237) | Enriched cells from koala feces incubated with labeled cellulose particles, San Francisco Zoo, California, United States - Koala_Koa2-7_H3 ...
TAAAGATGATAATTTTGTTATTTATTTCAGGAATCTTATACAGTCCGAAATAATCCTTATTTTGGTTGATAAGACAAATGAGGTCTTTTGCTGGAGGCAACTGTATCTGGAACCGGGACAGAATTATATAACGACACGCGTCAGATTCCGATTATGGCGTGCAGGCGTTAATACTTTTACTTATAAAGATGGCGGATGGACCGTTGTACTTCCTCCTTCGGATGCGGAAGAAGATGAAGGTGATGGAGAGGGTGACGACGACGAGGATGATGGAGAAGAAGATGATGAGGGTGAGCAGGAGGACGAAAATCACGAAGAAGAATAACCTCTATTTATTCAGCGGATGATGATTTAAGAGACTATTCTTCAGATCATCGTTGTCCAGATGTGTGTATATTTCAGTGGTCAGGATAGATTCGTGTCCCAGCATCTCCTGAACAACACGTATATCTGCTCCCCCCTGTAATAAGTGCGTTGCAAAAGAATGCCTTAATGTATGAGGGCTGATGTTTTTATGTATTCCTGCTTTTAGGGCGGTATCTTTGATTATGTAAAATATCATTACGCGGCTCAGCTTTTTTCCCTTATTGTTCAAGAAAAGAAAATCTGTATTTTTCCCGTCTATTTTCATTGTTTTTCGTTGTTCCATATAGTTGGCTACATGCCTGCGCGCCACTTCGCTTATAGGAACGAGGCGCTGTTTGTCCCCTTTGCCGATTACGCGGATGTAACCTTCGTTGATAAATATATCCGTAATTTGTAATTCGATAAGTTCGCTTACCCTTAATCCGCAGCTATACAGGGTTTCTAAAATAGCCCGGTTACGGTGTCCCTGTGGCTGGCTCAGATCGATACTATCCAATAGATTTTTTACTTCCATATATGACAATACATCCGGAAGTTTTCTTCCTGTCTTCGGGTGATCTATCGATTCCGTCGGTAACTCCTGTATCTTGTCATTAATAAGTAGAAAGTTGAAGAAACTGTTAATTCCGCTTAGTGTGCGTGCTTGAGAGGTGCGGTTCATCCCCCGGTCGTAAATCCCGGCCAAAAATTCTTCTATATGTTTCCGTTCTACCGATACGGGCGATACGGGCGATACGGAGAAATTCGTGCATATGAATTCACGAAATGATTTAATATCGTGCAAATACGCTGAAATCGTATTATCGGAAAGATTCTTCTCGAGTTTAAGATATGAATAATATTCCTTTATATATTCCTCCCATTGTTCCATATATCCGAAAGTAGTATTATATTTGTGTTTTAGCCGTTTTAATCCGAACTTAATATCAGGTAAAATTAATGAATTATAAAGAATTTACAGTTAAAATTTCGTCCGATGCAGTAGAAAATGCCGGAGAGATCCTGATTGCGGAACTTGCCGATTTCGATTTTGAAAGTTTTGCGGAAGATGAATATGAGTTAAAGGCATATATACCGGTTGCACATTATAAAGTTCAGGAACGATCTATAATTAATTTTTTGAGTGTAAACGGATACGAATATAAAATAACGGAGATTAACGACGATGTAAACTGGAATGCCGAATGGGAATCGAATTTCGATCCGATCGACGTTAACGGTCAGTGCTATATTCGCGCACCGTTCCATAACGATGTTAAAGGTTGCAAATATATCGTGACCATAATGCCCAAAATGTCATTCGGTACCGGGCATCACGCAACAACTCATTTAATGATAGAAGGAATAACGGATTCCGATATTAAAAATAGATCCGGTCTGGATATGGGAAGCGGTACGGGTGTTCTGGCGATTCTGGCAGTAAAAGCCGGAGCTATGTGGATGGATGCAATAGATATCGACGAATGGGCATATGAAAATTGTAAAGAAAATATTGAACTTAACCGTACTTCTGAAAATATAAATGTGTTTCTTGGAGATGCAGGATTACTTGCGGAACCGGGGAAATATGATTTTATATTGGCTAATATAAATAGAAATATACTCCTGGCAGATATGGATAAATATTCGGTGTCTATTAAACCCGGAGGAGAATTATTCTTGAGCGGTTTTCTGGATATAGATTCCGAAGTAATACGGAAAAAAGCCGAGGAGAACGGTTTTGTTTTTGTGGATGAAAAACATAGGAACGGATGGTGTATGTTGAAATTTAAGAAAACTATTTAAGATGGAAGAAAAAGTAGAGATTATTCAGATAAATATTTCAGGGGAAGATAAACCTGGAGTTACTTCGGCCCTTACACGCATCCTTGCAGGATACGATGCCTTTATATTGGACATAGGGCAGGCAAATATCCATCAGACACTGTCGATGGGTATATTGTTTAAAACAACGCAGGAGAAGGCCGGAAATATCATGAAGGACCTTCTTTTTAAAGCCTATGAACTGGATATAACCATACGTTTTACACCGATATCCGAAGAGGAATATGAACAATGGGTCTGTATGCAGGGAAAGAACAGATACATTATCACTCTGTTAGGTCGGAAACTTACTGCGAAACAGATAGAAGAGGTGACAACTATAGTGACTCATCAGGGACTTAATATAGACTCGATAATAAGATTGACGGGGAGAATTCCTCTGGACGAAAATGCCCGTGCTCCGAAATCCTGCGTAGAGTTGTCCGTTAGGGGAAATCCCAAAGACAGGAAGGAAATACAACGTTGTTTTATGGATCTTTCGATAGAGCACGGCGTGGATGTTTCCTTTCAATTGGACGATATGTTCCGCAGGTGCCGCAGACTCATATGTTTCGATATGGATTCTACTCTTATCGAGACAGAGGTTATAGATGAACTTGCCGAGAGGGCAGGAGTGGGCGAGCAGGTGCGCGCAATTACCGAATCTGCGATGAGAGGCGAGATCGATTTTAACGAGAGTTTCAAACGACGTATCGGAATGCTTAAAGGTTTGGATGTATCCGTTATGGAAGAAATTGCTAACAATCTGCCGATAACGGAAGGCTTGGACAGGCTGATCACCGTATTGAAAAGAGTCGGTTTTAAAACTGCAATATTATCCGGAGGATTTACTTACTTCGGAAATTATCTCAAGCACAAGTACGGATTCGATTATGTCTATGCCAATGAACTGGAAATCGAAGATGGAAAACTCACGGGAAACCATGTAGGTGAAATAATCGACGGAAAACGTAAAGCGGAACTTCTCAGACTCATAGCGCAAGTGGAAAACGTGGATATTTCCCAGACCGTAGCAGTAGGCGATGGAGCCAACGATCTTCCGATGTTAAGCATCGCGGGTCTTGGGATTGCGTTCCATGCTAAACCTAAAGTCGTGGAAAATGCAAGACAATCGCTGTCTACGATAGGACTCGACGGAATATTATATTTCCTCGGTTTTAAAGATTCCTATATAAACGAATAATTTTTATTTGATGCGGAAATTGTAGGTAATTGTTCCTACCTGTGAAAAAGGTGCGTTTTCATTTACATTGAACCGTGCCTTTTTTGCTGCCCGTTCAGCCGCTTCGATCAGGATGCGGTTCGTGGTTGTCGAACCGAGGGAAACGACGGATGTACTTACTACTTCTCCCTGCGGGTTTACCCTGATTTCTATTATTACACGCCCCTCTTCATTAGCATTATATTCCGGAGCAGGCAATGTCCCTATAAGCGATCTTCCGCTGAGGTTCCATCTGTCTCCATTGGTTCCAAGTCCTGTTCCGCTATTGCTGCCGTCAGTGCTTCCCGCAAGGTTACCTTGATTGCCTTCTCCTCCCGCTTCCCCCTGGGATTGGGAGTTGGAGTCGCTTCGTCCCGGGAATAACGCGCGTTGGTTTACTTCGCGAGGTTGTTCTGCCGGAGGTGTTTCTTCAGCAGGTTTAGGCTGTTCGACTGGAGTCTGCCGTTCGGTTTCACGAGGAGTTTCAGGGCGCGTCTCGGCGATAACCGGAGCTTCTTCTATTTCCTGGGTGATTATCTCTTCCTGTACGGTCATTTGTGGAGAACTGGCAGGTGTTTCGACATTTGCCGTAGTCTCGTTCATATATAGGTCCTCTATCCCGAGACCAGTATCTCCATCTCCGAAATCAATTAAAATTCCTTCTCCCTCCAAATCTATCGACTTAAGGTTGAACGAAACGAAAAAAATAAGTACGACCCACATCGCTACATATATGACTGTTGCGATGAGTCCTGCTCTCTTGTGTTTTTTCTCGTCCGTATATGGGCGCATTATTTCGGAGTTGTAGCTAGAATCAGCTTGTATTTATTATTATTTGCGATAACCATGACTTTAACGATTTCCCCGATAGGTACGGATTCATCCGAATGCAGCGATATCGTAGGATCTTCGACACCAACCATTTTCGTTTTCAGAGTTTCTTCGAGTCTGTCGAATGGAACAGGATCCAACTCTACATAATATTTCAGATCATTGGTTATCGAAACGGTCGTGTACGGTTTGTCGGATACGATGTTGCTGCTTTTAGGCAGGGTCAACTTCAAAGCGTTCGGACTGATCAATGTCGTAGCTACCATGAAAAAAATAAGGAGCAGGAAGATCATATCCGTCATCGATGCCGATCCGAAAGGACTTTCAACCTTTGATCCTCTTTTAATTGCCATAAGATAAGGTTTTAGCGTTTATCGACAGGTTGGTTAAGAAGATCCATGAAAGCTATAGAGTTCGCTTCCATCTGGAATACGAGTCGTTCGATGCGTGCGACCAGATAGTTATATCCGAAATAAGCCGGGATACCGACGATAAGACCTGCAACCGTAGTTATCATCGCCGTGTACATACCGCTGGATAACATCCCTATATCCACCGCACCGCCGCCTTCGGACATATTCATAAACGCTATCACCATACCTATTACGGTACCGAGGAACCCGATCATCGGAGCACCTCCCGCTATGGTCGAGAGAAAAGGAAGGCCGTTCTCGAGCTTTGTTACTTCAAGGTTGGCAACGTTCTCTATAGAAGATTGTACGTCATTTAAAGGACGTCCTATACGTTCGATTCCTTTTTCGATCATTCTTGCTATCGGAGTATCGGTACTTTTGCATAACTGCACCGCCGAGCCTATTTTTCCTTCGTAAATATATTCGCGTATATTATTAATGAAATTAGTATCAAAGTTCATGGCTTTTCTGATAGCCATAAATCTTTCGACAAAAATGTATATCGATATAGCGCCAAGTATCGCAAGTGGTATCATTAACCATCCACCGGCCAAAACAAGCTCGCCAAAACTCATCGTACTTGCTTTTTCTGCTGTTTGCGCAGTTATTTGTTCCAGAAGCTCGGCCGCATCTGTCGTTTGCAAAAATATATTCATAATTAATTTGTTATTATAAATTTAGAAACCCTTGCAAATCTATATGTTTTTGAACAAATCTCAAAACAATCACAAGGAAGTATAATTCGTAAATCGATTAAAAAACTTAAATTTGCACGATTAAAATCCAATATTGTTAAAACCTGCTTATGGAGGAGCAACCGTTCGGACACAATATATATATGAGGGATTCGTCTCTTATAATGCCGGAAACCGTTGTTCCCGAGCGTATTAGCACGGATAATCCCAGTGATGTTTTCGGATACGGACAACTGTCGTCAATCAGCGTTGCTTACGATCCGGAAGTCAATATAGGACGCAACGAACAGCATTATAATTTCATTATATTTTCTTCGCTGCAGGTATTTATATTTATTTTCTTTGCAGTGTCATTTTACCGTTTCAGGGATCAGTTTTACCTGTTGTTCAAATTTTTATTTTCTCCAAGAGATATTTCGGAGAGTATAGAAAAACAGGGGATTACATTCAGGCATTTTATTAATCTTACGAATTATATCGGTTTTTTCTGTGTCGTTGCATTGGCTATGAAATTGATTATGGTTTTTAACGGTTCCGGTGGTTTTTCCGGGATTATTTACGAGTATGACGGTTATCTGATTTTAGCTGTTATCTGCGGGCTGCTTTTGATTTTTGCTTACAGGTTTATAATCCATAAGGCTATAATGTTATTCACTATGGACGTAAAGAATATTGAGGAGCTTATTTCTTTTAATAAAATAATTTTCAGCATCTGTACTGTTATGTACCTTCCATTTATTTTCAGCATGGCAGTTTGGGAAAATCAATTCGCTGCTCATACGGAAGTTATACTATTGTGGGTACCGATACTTTTTTTGTTATACTACGGAATTAAGACATTTCGCTTCTTTATTGTTAGAAAATTTTCAATTTTCCAGTGGTTTTTGTACCTTTGCACTGTGGAAATTTTACCGATAAGTTTTTGCCTAATATTGGTAATGAGGGGTTTTGAATTAAATTTTTAAGTTTTGAAAATAAATAGAATACTTGTTTCTCAGCCGGCTCCGGCGGCCATAGAGCGTTCTCCGTTCCAGGAGCTAATTTCAAAATACGGTATAACTGTCGATTTTCATCCCTTTATCAGGGTCGAACGCGTTAGCGTCAAAGAATTCCGTTCTCAACTGATCGATATTCTTGCGCATAGTGCAGTTATTTTTACCAACAGGTCGTCTGTCGATCATTTTTTCCAGATATGCGAAGAGACGTGGGTTGCTATTCCGGGAACCATGAAATATTTTTGTGTTACTGAAGCGGTTGCTTTGTATTTGCAGAAATATATAGTTTATCGAAAAAGAAAGATTTTCTTCGGTAAATCTACTTTTGCCGATCTCGTGGATATAATGGCAAAGCATAAGGAAGAAAAATTTCTGCTGCCTCTTCCGGATCCTCATAAGCCGGAAATTCCTGCGAGTCTGGAGAAGCTGAAACTTAAATTTACTAAATTGATATTGTCGCATACTGTCAGTAACGATATAAGCGGAGTGGACATTAAAAATTATGATATTGCGGTGTTTTACAGTCCGTTGGAAATATCCACATTAAAAAGCTGTTGTCCTGAACTTCCAGAGAACCTTCGCCTGGCAACTTTTGGCAATGGAACAGCCGTTTCAGCAGTCGATAATGGTTTTAACCTCAGTGTAATGGCTCCGACACCTGAATCACCTTCAATGGTGAATGCACTCGATAGTTTCATTAAGAAGCTGCATGCAGGGGAAAAAGTAGATTATGTCGTGATCAATAAAACGGATTCGGACTTACAGATAAAACAGGACGGTAAATCTACTGCAAAAAAAACAAAGCCTGCAGTAAGTCCTACTGCAAAAAAAACACCGATAAAAAGCAAATCAGCATAATTTGATACAATCAACGGATAATTCATTCGGAAAAAAACATAAGCTGTGTAATAAGATATTGCTTGATGCACTATTTGAAAAAGGCACAGCTTTTTTTTCTTATCCGTTCAGATGTGTATATTTGATTACTGACCGTGAAGAAGATTCTGAAAATGTCCAGATTGTTGTAACGGTAAGCAAGAGAAATCATAAAAGAGCGGTGAGCCGTAATCTTATAAAAAGAAGAATACGGGAATCATACAGGATTAATAAAACACTTTGGTTGAAAAAGGAAGACGGACAATTTATTGTTCCGGGTAAGCGTTTATTAATTGCTTTTATTTATACCTCTAAAGATATACTCGATTATAAAACAATTGAAAACGGAGTCAGGCGTGGGATCGTTACGGCATGTAAAAATATTGAGAAAAATCCTGATTTTTCCGCTGGTAGCGGTGATTAAATTTTATCAGTATTGTATTTCTCCGTTCACTCCTGCTGCATGCAGGTATACTCCGACATGTTCACAATACAGTCTTGAAGCACTGCGCAGGCATGGATTCTTTAAAGGAATATATCTCTCGGTTAAACGAATTCTGTCTTGTCATCCGTGGGGTGGGAGCGGACATGACCCGGTGCCATAATTAAAAAAAATCCTGCGCAAGTGCAGGATTTTTTTTAATGATATGCCTTAAGGATTTTTCCCGTATTTACCATCGTGGGCCATCCATCTTCATCTATATAAACAGGTTTGATATTCAGCAACGAGGCACCGTCCGCAGATATGGTGTAAGCGTGATAGACAATGTAGGTCGTGTCGCCTTCCGTGAAAAAGCCGTTATGCCCTCTTCCCGGTTTTTCGTAATCACCCTCTAGGAACATCGTGAAATAATTATCCACCCAGCTTTGCCCTTCCTTGTTCAGATATGGACCCTTAATGTCTTTGGATCTGCCCATAACAACATGATACGTACTCTCGAGACCGGCACAACACTTACCCCGCGATGCGAATATGTAGTAATATCCGTCATGTTTTATAAGGAACACTGCTTCGCCTAAAGTAGTTGTCAAAACAGTTACGTCAGGATTGGCTTCATCCTTAAGTTTACCTGTCTGGGGGGTCTAGCTCTACCAATCTTAAGCCTGCTTTATATGATCCGTAAAGAAGATAAACCCTTCCGTCTTCATCGACAAAAACATTAGGATCTATAACATTGACGCCTTCGCCTCCGTTGCGGAAGTCTATAATCTTGCCTTCGTCCACCCATTTATAATCCGGATCTTCGGGATTCAACGTGGTATTGGTAACGAGACCTATACTTGAGTTGAAATTCATCCATGCCGATACCGAGTAATAAACATAGTATTTGCCGTTCCTGTAATGGATGTCCGGAGCCCAGAGATGTCCTTTTTGTTCAGGTATATCTATAGTGTGCCATGAAGGAAGTTCGCCGTGTTTGAAAATGGGATCTTCTTTTTTCCATTCCACCATATCTTTGGAGCTAAGAACGTTAATCCCGTTGCCCGTACTGAAGACATAATAAGTGTCACCTTGTTTTATCATAACAGGGTCATGCACAGGAACATTCGTGGATTGTGCAAACAAGGGTGCGGAAATAATTATTGCACATACGGTCAGTAAAATCTTTTTCATAGCAACGGATTATTATAATGTTACTACCCAGTTAAATTTATCTTCTTCTTCGCCTAATTGAATAGCACGGAGTTTGTTGTATAGTTTTTCAGTTATTTTTCCCGGAATATCGCTGTCTGAGAAAATATATTCCCTGCCATTATTCAGGTCGACTATTTTTGAAATAGGAGTAATAACGGCAGCAGTTCCGCAAGCTCCGCATTCGTCGAAACTGTCGAGTTCCGAAAATTCAACTTTACGACGTTCCACTTCCATGCCCATATCTACAGCGATATCCATTACACTGAGATTCGTTATGGAATGTAGGATCGAATGGGAATCCGGAGTTATATATTTATTCCCTTTTATAGCGAAAAAGTTGGAAGTTCCACATTCGTCTATGTATTTTTTCTCAGCCGCATCGAGATACAGCACTATGGAATAGCCTTGTTTTTTTGCCCACGACTGGGATTTAAGACTAGCGGCATAGTTACCTCCGACTTTAATATGTCCCGTTCCGCATGGGGCTGCACGATCATGATCCCTGTCTACAATTACATCGATAGGTTTGAACCCATTTTTGTAGTATGGCCCTACCGGTGTAACAAATACTACAAATAAAAATTCGTCTGCCGGATGAACCCCTACGCGTGGTCCTGTTCCTATAAGTACTGGACGAATATAAAGGGATGCGCCTGTTCCGTATGGCGGAATGTATTTTTCGTTTAATTTGACTGCTTGTTTCACCGCTTCCACGAATATTTCTTCCGGCAGCGGAGCCATTTCTATATATTCGGCAGAGCACACCATTCTCTTTGCATTATCATAGGGACGGAATATACGGATGTCGCCGTTTTTTCCTCTGAATGCTTTAAGACCCTCGAATGCTTCCTGACCGTAATGAAGACAGGTAGCTGCCATGCTCATTGTGATTTCTTCTTCCGTGTGAATCTCCAATTCACCCCATTTACCGTTCCTGTAATAACAACGGATATTGTAATCTGTTTTTACGTATCCGAAGGAAAGGTTTGCCCAATCAAAGTTCTCCATATTATTGTTTGTCTGTTCCGTTTGAATAAAAGCCTTACGGCTGAAAATTTAACCTATATAGGCTCCGGTAATAATGTCTTCCGCAGGTTTTACGGTGACCATTTTTCCTTCCGAAGTCTGTGCCATGAGTATCATTCCCTGCGATTCGATACCTTTTATCGTACGCGGTTCGAGATTGACAAGAACCAATACCTGGCGCCCTACCATTTCTTCCGGGGAATAGAACTCTGCTATCCCCGACACAATGACTCGTTTGTCGATTCCTGTGTCTACGGTAAGTTTTAATAATTTTTTAGTTTTAGGTACTTTTTCAGCTTCCAGCACTTTCGATATTCTTATGTCCATTTTGGAGAAATCATCGAAAGTTACGGAACTTTTTTGCGGATCTATCGAGGCTTCGTTAGCCATATTGCTCTTTTTCGTATTCTCGAGTTTGAGTAATTGGGCTTCGATTGTACTGTCTTCGATCTTTTCAAAAAGCAGTTCCGGTTTATTTACTTTATGCCCTGCTGAAATGAGATATGTTTTACCCAGTTCTTCCCAACCGAATTTGTCGGAATTCAGAAGACGGAGTATTTTTTTAGCTGTGAATGGCATGAACGGTTCACATACTATACCAAGGTTAGCAGATATCTGTATCGCTATATTGAGTATTGTTTTGACTCTTTCAGGATCGGTTTTAACCAGTTTCCATGGTTCGGTGTCCGCAAGATATTTGTTCCCGAGGCGTGCAAGGTTCATCGCTTCCCGCAATGCTTCGCGGAATCGGTAATTCTCTATGTTGTCCTCTACCGATTTTTCAATTCTCGGTATTTCCTGAAGAATTTCTTCATCGTAGGATGTTAGTGTACCGCACGCAGGAACTTCTCCTCCGTAATATTTATCTGTAAGAACGATGGCCCGGTTAATAAAATTGCCGAGGATGGCAACGAGTTCGTTATTATTACGTGCCTGAAAGTCCTTCCATGTAAAATCGTTATCCTTTGTTTCAGGAGCGTTCGCGCAAAGCACATAGCGAAGTACGTCTTCTTTTCCCGGCATGTCTTCGAGGTATTCGTGAAGCCATACAGCCCAGTTCCTTGAAGTAGATATCTTGTCCCCTTCAAGATTGAGGAATTCGTTTGCCGGAACATTTTCCGGAAGTATGTATTCTCCGTGAGCCTTAAGCATCGCAGGAAAAACTATGCAGTGGAACACTATATTATCTTTTCCGATAAAGTGCACCAGTTTGGTGTCTTCGCTTTTCCAGTATTTTTCCCAATCTCCGGTCAGTTCTTTAGATGCAGATATATAACCTATAGGTGCATCGAACCACACGTAAAGAACCTTACCTTCCGCTCCTTCCACGGGAATAGGAATTCCCCAGTCGAGATCGCGGCTTACCGCACGAGGCTGGAGTCCCAGGTCGAGCCAGCTTTTACACTGTCCGTAAACGTTAGCCTTCCATTCCTTGTGCCCCTCGAGTATCCATTCTCTTAAGAACCCTTCATAATTGTTCAAAGGAAGGTACCAATGCTTCGTTTCTTTTTTTATCGGAATAGAACCTGTTATAGCTGATTTGGGATCGCGGAGATCATTAGGGCTCAATGTCGTTCCGCATTTTTCACACTGATCCCCGTATGCACGATCGTTCTGACAGTGGGGGCATGTGCCTGTTATATATCTGTCTGCGAGGAACTGCTTTGCTTCCTCGTCGTAATACTGCAGGGTAACCTGTTCCTCGAATATATTTTTGTCGTATAGGGTACGGAAAAAATCCGAAGATGTTTTGTAATGTACGGGCGAAGTGGTTCTTGAATATATGTCGAAGGATATACCCAGTTGTGCAAAAGAATTTTTTATGATATTATGATATTTATCCACGATATTCTGGGGCGTCACTCCTTCCTGCCGCGCCTTGATAGTGATAGGAACTCCGTGCTCGTCCGATCCGCACACCCATATCACTTTCCTTCCTTTTAATCTCAGGTAGCGAACGTAGATATCCGACGGAATATAAACGCCTGCGAGATGTCCGATATGAACGGGACCGTTGGCGTAAGGAAGTGCAGAAGTAACCAAATATCGTTTAAAATTCTTCATTTCAAAACATTTTCCTGCAAAAGTACGAGAATTTTTCTGAATTATTATAGTAATAAGTCATAAAAAAATAAATAAATACGATAACGGAGGACACTGTAGAGTTTTATTGATGTCAAATTTAAAATTTATCATTATTTTTGCATCATAGGGATTGTGTATATATATGATATTACTAAATTATCAGGATTATTATGAAGTTCACGTTTTTAAGGGTACGCAAACCAAGGCAGTTCGAATATAAGCCGAGATATTACGATCCGGAAGAAGAGGCAAGGGAAGAGAGGAAAAAAGCTGTTTTAGGAGCGAACTATAAAGATAATTATAAAACTGCCGGGGAAAAATCAGGCAGTACGGAGGAATATAAGCCCGGGCAGTATTTACGCGGTATGACTATGCGGAAAGGTGTGATGGTCGACCGGCGGTCATCTCAAAATAAAAGAGCCCGGAGTATAAGATTTGTTATTGCGTTGATCCTGCTGGCGGCTGCATTTGTCAGGTTAATGAAATAACGAAGAATGAGTGACGTTATAAAATTACTGCCAGAATCCGTATACAACCAGATTGCAGCCGGAGAGGTTGTGCAGAGGCCTGCGTCAGTGGTCAAAGAACTTGTTGAAAATGCCATCGACGCCGGAGCCGATTCTGTTACGGTAAATATCAAAGACGGAGGCAAGGAACTTATCCAGGTAATCGATAATGGATGCGGTATGTCCTCTGCCGATTCCATAAAAGCATTCGAACGTCACGCTACCTCCAAAATATCTTCTGCGGAGGATCTTTATAAACTCTCTACTTTTGGATTCAGAGGTGAAGCGCTGGCATCTATCGCTTCGGTTTCTGAAGTCGAAATGAGAACGCGTCAATGCGATGAAGAAGTAGGGGTGCAGGTTATTGTCAACGGAGGAGATTTTATAAGCCAGACTCTTGTGAATACTCCGAAAGGAACCCAGTTTTTTATAAAAAATCTTTTTTATAATATTCCTGCCCGCAGGAAATTCCTTAAAAGCAATTCTGCCGAGACCCGCCATATAATATCCGAATTCATAAGGGTGGCGCTGTGTAATCCTTCGGTCGAAATGATTTTATATAACAATAATACCTGTGTTTACAACCTGCCTGCTTCCGGGCTGCGCAACCGTATCGCTGCGGTAGTTGGGAAAAATATAAAGAATAGTCTGCTGGAGTTATCCGTTAAAACATCCATTATAAATGTCGAAGGTTTCATAACCACTCCGCAGTCGGCGAAAAAAAGCGGTGTGGAACAGTACCTTTTTATAAACAACAGATTTTTCAGGTCTCCGTATTTTAATAAAGCTATCCTGCAGGCATACGATAATCTTATAAACAGTGATACGCAGCCTTCTTATTTTCTTTATTTTACGATCGATCCGTCGAGAATAGACGTAAACATAAGTCCGTCGAAGACGGAGATCAAATTCGAGGACGAGCAGGCGATATGGCAGATCATAAATGCTGCTGTCAGGGAGTCTTTGGGAAAATGTGGTGCTGTTCCCATGATGGACTTCGATACGGATACTTCCCTGGAGATACCCGTATATAACGAATCGAAAGAAGTTAAGGCTCCGGTAAACTCCTTGAATCCGGAATTTAATCCGTTCGAAAGCGAACTGTCGGACCCTCCTGTAAAAACTTCCTTTGGGCGTAAGAGCTACCTCGATTCCATGAGCTTCGGACGGGATATACCGGAAGGATGGGAGATACTTTATAAAGATAATTACGATGATTTCGATAAGTCCTCTACAGAAGGCGATACCTTCCGGAATCTTATAGACGAAGAAGAAGAGGAATATATTTCGAATGGCTTCGGAAATGAAAATATAGTACAGGAGTCCTTCGAAATTGAGAGTTCGATTCAACCGGAATTTGATTTCGTCAAAATATCCAACAGATATGTTGCGTTATCAGTTAACCGGGCGTTGATGGTAGTGGATATTGTGAGAGCGCATAAACGGATAAAATATGAAGGAATCCTTGAATTGACCGGGTCGCATTCGACCGTAAGCCAGCAGGAGCTTTTCCCGATGCCGTGCAGTCTGTCGCCGAAAGAAATAAACTTGTTGAGGACCCATTCCGCGGAACTGCGCGATATGGGTTTCGAAGTGGATTTCACGGAAGGAGAAGCTGTAATTAAAGCAATTCCGATAGTATTGGAATCCATATCACCTCAAAATATCATAGAGGGTCTTCTGGAGAATTTTTCAGACGAACGTGACCATAAGGAAGAAATTAAAGATATATTTGCTGTTAAAATGGCTGATATCTACTCTCTTAACCGTCCGCGTAATATGCAGGATGAAGAAATTAAAGAATTGTTGTATTCTCTTTTCAGCTGTAAGGAACCTAATTATGCTCCGGACGGGAAAAGTGTTTTTGTGACAATGGATGAAAGTGAAATAACTAAACGTTTTAAATAATATGAATATTGGAAGCGGGGCGCTTCGAACGCCTCCTGTTGTAAAGAATTTATTGATAATAGATGCCCTGGTATTTTTCGCTCAGGCTTATCTGCCTAACGGGTGGGGGAATATATTGACAGTTAAAGGAGCATTGTTCTTCGGGAAATCGGATTATTTCCAGCCATATCAGCTGGTTACACATATGTTCCTTCACGGAAGTTTCGGGCATTTGTTTCTGAATATGTTCAGTTTATGGATGTTCGGAAGGATACTGGAATACGATCTGGGGAGTAAAAGATTCCTTACGTTCTATATGATCTGCGGAATAGGTGCCGCATTATTATACTCGGGAGTGAATTGGTTGGAGATAAGTTATCTGCGTTCTACGGGCGTATCCGAAATTATTGTCCAGCGTGCGATAAATATTCCCTCCCTTGGAGCTTCGGGAGCAATATTCGGTGTACTTCTGGGATTCGGCATGATGCACCCGAATTCGGTGATAATGCTTTTGATTCCTCCGATCACGATGAAGGCCAAATATTTCGTTATAATATTTATGGTGCTGGAGATCATTCAGGGTTTTGCCGTTACGGACAATGTGGCCCACTTCGCTCACGTAGGAGGCATGATATGGGGATTCTTCCTCCTCCGATATTGGAAAAGAACCGGAAAGATTTATTATTAGATGGGAAGCCGCAGGACAGGAAATTTTTTAATTCGTATCGTCGATCTGGTAATGTTCGTGATCTCGATATTCGTAGTGACAGCCCTGGTCGCTGCATACGTATCTCCTGCTCTCAACCCTAACCAGGTGTGGTATTTATCTTTTTTCGGATTGTTTTTTCCTGTTTTTTATCTTGCCGCACTGATCGTTACGTTTTACTGGGCATGCAGGTGGAGTCGTGTGTTCTTTCTGACGGCATTCGTTCTTCTGCTCGGGATAGGCAAGGTGACGGAATTTTATAAATTTCCGGTAAATAAAAAATACCATGAAAATCCGGTTCCTGCAAATACACTTAAAATAATTACTTTCAATGTTGCCGGTTTCTGGGATCACGGAAGGGAAGCTCTGGTAACGGAAGAGATACTGGAATACATAAAGGGACAGGACCCGGATATAATATGTATACAGGAATTCGTGGCTTCCAAGAAATATCCGAAAGACTTCGTTGACCGCGTCCTTGAAGAATGGGAATATTCTGCGACTAACCTTAAGGGAGGAAAAGGTATTAAAGCCGTAACTTACAGCAAATTTCCCATAATATCCGATAACGAAATAATATTTGAAAATAAGAATAACGGAGTTTTGTATACCGATCTGCTCGTAGGCTCGGATACGTTACGTATAATAAACAACCATCTTCAAACCACTCATGTGGATAAGGATAACGTAAAATTTCTGGACGATTATCATTTTACCTTCGACGATGAAACCAAAGATACTTTTAAGCAGATAATTAAAAGTCTTAAGCAGGGATTTGCTACCAGGGCGTATCAAGCGGATAGTGTGGCGAGTCTGGTACACGGTAGGAATATTCCTACTATTGTCTGCGGGGATTTTAACGACACGCCGATGTCTTACGTTTACAAAACGATAAGGGGGAATTACGAGGATGTATTTGTAAATAAAGGATCAGGATTCGGATATACCTTCAAATACCTTTATCGTATCCTGAGGATAGATTATGTTCTTCATTCCGGTGATATCGAAACCGTTTCCTATGAAAGTCCCGATGTACAATGGTCGGACCATAATCCCGTGATAGTCGAATTTAAAATAAAAGAGAGCTGAGTTCGTCTTCCGTCTCGATAGTATTTTCTATTTCGATTTCTCCTTCCTGTATCCATTTCGCGGCAAAACGTACGCAGTAATTCATAAATATTACCATCAGTACGAATATCACAACGAAAACAATGAGAGACTTAAGGTTGAATTTTGCTTTGCCGTCGCCTTTAGGTGTTTCCCTTATTATTTTTTCCTCTTCCGGTGTCAGTCGTTGTGATAACATAACATTCTTTAAAATTCTGATGTAAAATGAAATTTTATCTCAGGAAACCGTTCCTGGGATAATTGCAGGGCATATGATGTATCTGCAAGAAAAACATCTCGGCCATGTTTATCGACAGCCATATTCTGGTATTTTCTTTTTTTGAAATCATCCAGCTGCTCTTTATTGTCGCTTTCAATCCAGCATGCCTTGTAAACGGCAACTGGTTCGTATTTACATTTCGCTCCGTACTCGTGTTCGAGTCTGTACTGTATAACCTCGAACTGTAATGCACCAACTGTGCCTATAATTCTTCTGCCGTTCATTTTATTGGTGAACAGCTGTGCCACGCCTTCATCCATGAGCTGGTCCACACCTTTAGATAGTTGTTTAAATTTCTGTGGATCTGCATTCTCTATATAACGGAACATTTCAGGGGAGAAACTCGGGATTCCTGTAAATTTAAGTTTTTCCCTTCGGTAAGGGTATCCCCGATCTTAAAGTTTCCCGTGTCATGAAGACCTATTATGTCGCCCGGATATGCAAAATCTACAATGGATTTTTTGTCAGCCATAAAAGCATTCGGAGAAGAAAATTTTATATTTTTACCGCTGGATACGTGAAGATACGGTTTGTTTCTTTCGAACGTGCCGGAACATATTTTTAAGAATGCGATTCTGTCCCTGTGGTTAGGATCCATGTTTGTGTGGATCTTAAAGATAAACCCTGTCAGTTTTTCTTCGAACGGATCAATCTCACGCTGTATGGTTCGCGATTTACCCGGATGAGGGGCTATCTGGATGAAGCAGTCCAGGAGTTCCATTACTCCGAAGTTGTTCAGCGCGCTTCCGAAAAATACGGGCGCTACCTCTCCTGAAAGATATGTATCCAGCTCGAATTCCGGATATACTCCTTTGACAAGCTCGAGATCGCTCCTAAGATTTCCAGCGTCTTTTTCAGTGATGATTTCGTCGAGTTTAGGATCGTTAAGTTCTATCTCGACAACTTCCCCTTCGCGGGTCTGCCTGTCTTCAGGAAAGAACAAACTCAGTTTTTTTTCGAAAAGATTATATACTCCTTTGAATGAAGATCCCATTCCGATAGGGTAAGCCAGAGGACGTACTTTAATTTTGAGTTCGCTCTCGATCTCATCCAGAAGGTCGAACGGATCTTTACCGTTGCGGTCCAGTTTATTGATGAAAACCATTACCGGAGTGTTGCGCATCCGGCATACCTCCATTAATTTTCTGGTTTGCGTCTCGACACCCTTGGCACAGTCGATAACTATAATTACGCTGTCCACTGCGGTGAGAGTACGGTATGTATCTTCCGCGAAATCTTCGTGTCCCGGAGTATCGAGTATGTTGATCTTTATATCTTTATATTCGAAGCCCATTACAGATGTAGCTACGGAGATACCTCTCTGGCGCTCGATCTCCATAAAGTCTGATGTGGCCCCTTTCTTTATTTTATTGGATTTAACTGCACCTGCAACGTGTATTGCGCCTCCGAAGAGTAGTAATTTTTCCGTAAGGGTGGTTTTCCCTGCATCCGGATGGCTTATAATGGCAAAGGTTCTTCTTCGTTTTATTTCTTGGGTAAGATACATATTTTATCGATAATATTTTAAAATTCTTTTGCAGTAATGGTCGATGGATAATCTAAAGAGTAATGTAATCCGACACTCTCTTTTTTAAGCTGTGCCTGTTTGATTATCAGATATCCTACGGCGATCATATTACGGAGTTCGCACAGATTCTGGCTAAGAGTTGAGGTGAGAAACAGATTCTCTGTTTCTTCGTAAATTATTTCCAGCCTTTTCAGCGCCCTTTCCAGCCTCAGGTCGGATCGTACAATGCCTACGTAGTTGCTCATTATCTGCTGCATCTCCTTGTAATTCTGTGTAATAAGGACCATTTCTTCCGGATGCGAAGTGCCTTCGTAATCCCATTCGGGTATGTTTTGTTGATGAGAAACATGTTCCAACTGTGGAATGGAGTGTTTCGCAGCCTGATCCGCGTAAACGGCAGCTTCGATCAGGGAATTCGATGCCAGACGATTAGCTCCGTGCAAACCCGTGCAGGAAGTTTCTCCCAATGCATAGAGCCTGTTTATAGTGGTCAGTCCGTTAAGATCGACTTTAACCCCACCGCAGGAATAATGCGCCGCAGGTGCTACCGGTATCATATCCTTGGTTATATCTATTCCCTCGGATAAACATTTTTCATAAATATTAGGGAAGTGGGCGATAGTATCTTTAGCGTCCTTATGGGTGACGTCGAGGTAAACATAATCGTAGCCATGGGTCTTCATTTCATTGTCTATACCCCTTGCCGTGATATCTCGTGGAGCTATGGAACCCATAGGGTGATATTTGTGCATGAATTCTTTTCCGTCCGGAGTTTTCAGAATGGCTCCGAATCCGCGCATAGCTTCGGTGATAAGGAATGAAGGCCTTTCCCCGGGATTGTAAAGGGCTGTCGGATGGAACTGTATGTATTCCATATTCTCGACGACACCTTTTGCGCGGTGAGCCATAGCGACCCCGTCGCCTGTGGCTACGGAAGGATTCGTCGTCGTGTGATATATGTTGCCGACTCCTCCCGATGCGAGGATCGTGAATTTTGAAAGGATGGTAAGGACCCTTTGTTTTTTCAGGTCGAGAACATACGCTCCATAACATTCTTTATCCGGTGTCGATTTTTTTACAAGCATTCCGAGGTGGTGCTGTGTCAGTACTTCGACTGCGAAATGATGTTCGAGAATCTCTATGTTTCTGTGTTTTTTCACTCTTTTAACCAGGGTGCGCTCTATCTCGTATCCGGTATTGTCTTTATGGTGAAGTATCCTGTGTTCGGTATGACCTCCTTCACGTGCAAGTTCGTATCTTCCGTTCTGGTCTTTATCGAAACGTACGCCCCAGTCGATAAGTTGTTTGATAAGTTCCGGTGCGCGTCGGACCACAAGTTCCACTGCGTTTAAGTCGCATTCGCCTGCTCCGCAGACCAGCGTATCCTGAATGTGTTTTTCAAAATTGTCCGGTTCGTATGTTACCGAGCATATTCCTCCCTGAGCGTAGTTGGTGTTTCCTTCGCTTATGTCGCTTTTGGTGACTATCAGTACCTTGCCGTATTCTGCTGCTTTCAGCGCGAATGTTAAGCCTGCGATGCCGCTGCCTATGACGAGAAAATCAGTTTCCCTGTTCATTTTATCTCAGAATATATTTTTTTAATTCGTATATGCCTCCTGCAAAAACGTTTCTGTCACTTTACCTCCTATTCCGGAGAGCAGGAAAGAATCCGTATGCTGCCAGAAGATCCATGACGCCGAAGGAGTATTGCTGTAATCTGCTATCCAAATATAATACCTCGTCTCGGGAAAATCCTTCCGCAGGTATCTTTCATAGAAATTGGAAGAGCAGTAAATAATAGGATAAACTCCGTAATGTCTTTTTATTTCTGTAGTAAATGCATTGACCTCTTTTATCAGATGTTTTCTATCTTTTAAAAATCTGTGATATTCCACGTCGAGTACAGGCAGCAGGTTGCCTTTGTCAAGTTTTGCCGTTTTAATAAAATTCTGCGCCTGTTCCCTGCCCGGGGTCCTGTGTCCGAAAAAATGATAAGCTCCCCAGAGGATATCCGTTTTTTCCAGTTGTTCGCGGTGATGCTCATACATAGGATCCTTGATAATACTGCCTTCGGTGGCTTTGAGGAATATAAAATGCGGTTTATCGTTGCCGTTTATTTTTTCCCAGTTGATCTTTTTCTGATATTTAGAAATATCTATCCCCCATACCGAGTATTCCTCCGGATTTCCGGTGCCGACCGTACATGAAAAAAATGCGATGTACGGTATGATAAGACATAAAAGATATCCTTTGAAGGCCATTAGTATAATTTGTGATCGTGCAAAATTATAAATTATTTTTATGAAATATGGTAATAGCTGTATATTTGCGATTCATAAATGTGGTCATCCATGAAAAAAATTACCCAACTTATCTTTTTTCTTGCATTATCCTCAAATGTATTCGCCGATCAAAAAGAAATAATTCTTCCGGAAAAAGTTTTTTATAACGGATTTAATGGTTATATCCAGTTGGATGAAATTGCTGTAACGGCAACCCGTACTCCGCTTCCCTTAAAAGAAACTCCGGTTCTTACGAGGCTTATAACCTCGAAAGATATTGAACTCAGCGGTGCCACCTCTCTTCCGCAGCTTCTCGAAAGAGAACTGGCAGGAGTTGAATTTCATCAGGCAGGATACGGAACATCGCTGTCATTCCAGGGACTCGATGCCCGTTACATTCTTTTTCTTATAGACGGAGAGAGAATGGCCGGAGAGACTTACGGCAATATCGATTTCAGTCGGATTGCTGTTTCCGACGTCGAGCGTATCGAAATAGTACGCGGATCATCGTCCGTGCTGTACGGTTCCAATGCGATGGGAGCAGTGATTAATATAATTACGAAAACTCCGGTCGAGAAAATAGATATTGAAGGCTCGGTCAAATATGCCGGTTTTTATGAACGCAATAGAGAAACGGTCGGCGGAATCAAAAGTTTTACCAAACAGGATATTCCAAATATAGATGCCGATATTTTTATGGGTTTTAATTTCGGCAGACTCAAATCCCAGACTACTGTTTCATATTCCGGCAGGAATGCTTACAGGCTGTTGAGTTCTAAAGAGGAAGTGAGGCATTACGATCAGTATAACAGGACAAATGTCCTTACGGGACAGATCGTTTCGACAGCTTACGATACTACGGTTATTGCACCTTTAGATACTTTGGGAGTAAGCGTGAGCGGTTCCAGAAGCGTATCGCTGACCCAGAAAATATCTTATGAATTTTCGGAAATCGTCAATGCCTTTGCCGCTGTGACGTATTATACCAAAAACCGTTATGATTTTCCCGAAAGTATAAATACAGGAACAGCCCATGATGAAAATTATACGTTCGAAAGATATAATACATACACGCTACGTACGGGGCTTAAGATTCATCCGGATTTGTATAATTATATTTCGTTGACGTACACAGGAGATCTTTCGCGCAGGAATATGGATTCCCTCCGGTTCTCAGTTCCGAAACAAAAACACATGTATAATTCTCCCCGGTTGCTATGGACGGTTAATGCAGGCAGTTATAACAGGGTTACGACGGGGCTGGAATTTTTAAATGAAACGCTTAATTTCGACCTGAGCCGGTATGGTTACAATGATAAAAGAAGTGTAAATACGGTTTCCCTTTATTCACAGGATGAGCTAAGCACGAATATAGGTTTGAGTTTCGTTGCAGGGCTCAGAGTAGAAAAAGCCAATCGTTACAAATGGAACTTTACACCAAAGGCATCGGTAAAATATTCGATAAGCGATTTTGTTTTTCGAGGGAATTATTCCAGAGGATACCGTAATCCTACTATAAAGGAACTTTATATGGACTATAAACTGCCCATCGGTGGCGGTTCCAACATGTATGTAGTAGGGAACCCCGACCTTAATCCCGAATACAACCAATATTTCTCCATTACTGCGGAGTATACCAGAGGTTACACTAATCTTTCTGTCACAGGGTTTAAAAGCTACTTCCGAAAAAAGATCGATGTTCGTGTGATCGAAAGAGAGAACGGACGAACCGACCTGTTTTATGAAAACATCGATAAAAGCAATTTCTCAGGCATAGAAGTTATCGGAAAAACGCGTATAACTAAGGGCCTGCTAATAACCGCTAATTATAATTATATTCATCAGAACGAAGATGCCCCGGAAGCATCGACTCAATATATCTTCGTTAGTCCGCACAGCGCGGTTATGATGGTAAATTACGGACTTCCGGTGGGAAGGAATATGCTCTATTTCGATGTTTCAGGTAAATTCACAGGAAAAAAACTTACGAAGATGTACAGACATTCTTTCAATTCCCGCTTCTTTCAAGGGATACTTATTCTGCGAAACATAATCTTTATTCACTTTGGAATATTTCTGTGGCGTTCAGTATGAAAAATTTCCGGATTATGGCAGGTATGGATAATCTCTTCGATTATAAAGCTCCCGTAATCAACTTCAATTCCTGTATGGCTCCCGGAAGGTATGGATATGTAAAACTCAGCTTCAATATAAAGGAGAAATAATATTGCCTCCGTAAATTTAACGTACGGGCTTTGATCAAATAATAACAAAGGATTTTTACAGTAAATAACATTTTAACTCTTATCTTTGAATGGTTAATCGATAAAATTCCGAGTATGAAAAAAATGATTTTTATAGCAGTCTGTTGTCTTTTTGCTGTAACTTCCTACAGTCAGCCAGCTTCCGTAATGTTAAACGAACCCGATCTCGAATCAGGTTTAGGAATCATGCAGGCGCTTGCCAAAAGGGAATCCGTCAGACAGTTCTCGGATAAAAAACTTTCACATCAGGATATTTCGGATCTTCTCTGGGCAGCCAACGGTGTAAACCGTCCGGAATCCGGTAAACGTACGGCTCCTTCTGCAGGGAACAGGCAGGCTATCGAAATATATTTGTGCGATGAAAATGGCGCGTATCGTTATGATGCAAAAACTCATTCCCTTGAAACCATTAGTTTGGGCGACCACCGTCAATTCGATGCGCCCGTTTATCTGGTTATAGTTGCCAATTCCACAGATAACAGGAGTAAGGAGAGTTATTATGCGGACTCCGGAATAGTATCGCAGAATATTTCACTCTTTTGTTCAGGACGCGGGTTAGGTACCGTATGCCGCGGCAGTATGGATCAGGCAAAGTTGCGCGAGGCCCTGAAACTACAGGATAACCAGTATTTGCTGTTGAATCATCCTGTGGGATATCCTCGGGAGTAAAAAGGATTCTTGTTGCAAAAACCTGTGATTTTTACAAAGTGTCTCAAAAAAAAGAGTAATTTTGCAGCTGCCTGTTATGGCATAATCTGATATCATAATGTTTGAAGAAGAAGAAACATTTAACTACCGTAAAGAGGAGTTATATGACGAGGAAAAAATTTCGGCGCTTAAGCATCACTACGGGGAAATACTGAAAATCCTGGGGGAAGATACGCAGAGGGAAGGTCTTCTAAAGACGCCTGAAAGAGTTGCAAAGGCTATGTCTTTTTTGACCCATGGTTACGGACTCGATCCCGAAAATATAATTCTTTCGGCAAAATTTAAAGAAGAATATAAACAGATGGTTATCGTAAAGGATATAGAATTATATTCCATGTGCGAGCATCATCTCATGCCGTTTTTCGGCAAGGCGCATGTGGCCTATGTTCCTAACGGTTACATTACCGGATTGTCGAAGGTCGCGAGAGTTGCGGAAGCGTTCTCCCGCAGGTTGCAGGTTCAGGAAAGACTTACAGTCCAGATTCGCGACTGTATTCAGAAGGCCCTTAATCCGATGGGGGTTGCGGTAGTTATTGAGGCATCACATACCTGTATGCAGATGAGGGGCGTGCAGAAACAAAACTCAGCGACTACGACTTCGGCATTTACAGGAGTGTTTCTTTCTGATATGCGTACCCGCGAGGAATTCATACATTTAATAAGCAATAAATTACGATAAACTATAAATAAATGAGCGGTTTTTTCGGTTGTATTTCCAAAAAGGAATGTGTAGCTGATGTATTTTACGGAACGGATTACCATTCCCATCTGGGAACTAAGCGTGCCGGTATGTCTTTTTATAACGGTGAAATTTTCGTACGATCCATTCATAGCCTCGAGAGTGCGTATTTCAGGAACAAGTTCGAGCCTGAACTGCACAAATTCGAAGGTTCCAAGAAAGGGATCGGAGTAATAAGTGATACGGAATCACAACCGATCACCATTACTTCCCATCTCGGGATATTCTCGATAGTCACGGTAGGTAGGATCGATAATGTCAATGAAATTGCGGAATATCTTTTAAAAGAGAAAATAAATTTTGCGGAGTTCTCAGGTTCCACCATAAATTCGTCGGAATTAGTTGCCATACTTATCAGCCGTGCAGAATCTTTTGAAGAAGGAATCAGAACGGTTCACAATACCATTAAAGGATCGTGCAGTTTTTTGATTCTTACCGAAGACGGACTTATCGCCGTAAGGGATAAATATGGTAGAATGCCAGTTATCATAGGTAAAAACCAGGACGGATATGTAGCTGCGACCGAGAGTTCGTCATTCACCAATCTGGATTACATGTACGTACGGGATCTCGGACCCGGCGAAGCCGTTATGATAAAGGAAGACGGAATCGAACAGATCCTGGCCCCAGGTAAGAAAAAACAGATATGTTCGTTTATGTGGGTTTACTATGGTTACCCATCTTCATATTACGAAGGTATAAACGTTGAGGCCGCGAGATATAACTGCGGAGGTGCATTGGCTCGCAGGGATAATCTGGATGGTGTTGACTTTGTTTCGGGAATTCCCGATTCAGGGTTGGGGCATGCGATAGGATACAGTAATGAAAAATGTATTCCTTATAAAAGGGCGTTTGTAAAATATACTCCTACATGGCCGAGAAGTTTTATGCCCCAGAACCAGAACATGCGCGACCTTGTGGCGAAAATGAAACTTATACCGAATGAAGCGCTGACGCGCGGATCCAATATCGTATTCCTCGATGATTCCATCGTGAGGGGAACCCAGCTGAAAGACAACGTGGTCAAACTCATCGAGGCCGGAGTCAAGGACGTGCATATACGCATAGCTTGCCCTCCGTTGGTTTACCCGTGTAATTTCCTTAATTTTTCATTGTCGCGCTCCTCGTTCGATCTATTTACGAGAAGGGTTATAAGGGATATGGAAGGTACGGAGAATTTTTCGGAAGAAGTCCTCAAAGAATATTCTACACCGGATACCTCCAGATACAATAATATGATCGAGGTTATACGTAAAAGAATAGGTGTTACGACGCTTAAATTTATGAGGCTCGACGATCTCGTACAGGCTATAGGTCTGCCTAAGGAAGACCTGTGTACCCATTGTTGGGATAATTCGAGTTATTTTTAATTGTATATGGAAAAGCCATTGATATTTATTACCAACGACGACGGGTTTCAGGCTAAGGGCCTTGAAGCCCTGATAGAAGTTGCCATGGAGTTTGGACGGATAGTAGTAGTCGCACCAGAGGTCGCTCAGTCGGGAATGTCACATGCGATAACCATTTCAAGCCCGCTTTATCTGAGAAAAGTAAAGGATGAACCCGGTCTCGAAGTTTACGCCTGCTCGGGGACTCCTGTGGACTGCGTGAAAATGGCTTTTGATTCCATTATGCAGGAACGTCCGGTTCTTGCGTTGTCCGGTATCAATCATGGATCCAATTCTGCTGTCAGCGTTATTTATTCCGGAACCATGGGAGCCGCGTCGGAATGTAGTTTTTATAATATTCCAGCTATCGGTTTCTCTCTGTTGAATCCGGGCGACGATGCTGATTTTACAGTTGCTAAAGAATACGCGTCCAGAATAATCGATAAAGTTCTGAATACAGACGATATAACTATTCCCATGTGCCTTAATGTAAATATTCCCGACCTTCCGAAGGAAGATATCAAGGGCGTACGTCTTTGCCGACAGAACAAAGGATACTGGAGGGAAGAGTTCGAGAGGCGCACAGAACCGCGAGGACGCGAATATTACTGGCTTACAGGAATATTCCTCAATCAGGAAGAGACTGCTACCGATACCGATGAACATGCTCTGAACAACGGCTATGTATCTATTGTTCCGATGCAGGTGGATATGACCGACTATAACCAGCTCGACCAGATGCACGGTTGGGAATTTTAACCGTAATGTCATGGCGAAACAATATAACAGAACTAAAAATAACGATGTATTCGACAGGCTTACCCAGGAATTGGGAACTATGCCTCCGCAGAGCGTTGATCTGGAAGAAGCTGTTCTCGGTGCATTGATGCTTGAAAAGGACAGTATAATGTCCGTTCAGGAATATCTTAAGCCTGACTCCTTTTATAAGGAATCTCATAAAATAATATATCAGGCGATTCTGGATCTTTCATCCAAAATCGAACCTATCGACCTTTATACGGTGGGACAAATGTTACAGCGAAATGGAAGGCTTGCGGATGTCGGTGGGCCGGCATATCTTGCCATGCTTACCCAGAAGGTAGGTTCTGCCTCGCATATTGAGTTTCACTCGAAGATAATAGCCCAGAAATATGTTCAGCGAGAACTTATCAGGGCGGCGACCGACATACAGAAAAAATCATACGATGATTCTACAGATGTAACCGATCTGATCGATTTTGCGGAAGGGGAGATATTCAAAGTATCCGAAGGCACTGTTAAAAAAGATGTGCAGAAATCGAGGGATATTATCTCTAAAACCCTTCGGATGATCGAAGAAGCATCTAAAAAAACCGATGGCTTCAGTGGTGTACCTACGGGATTTACGCACATGGACCGCCTGACTTTGGGATGGCAGCCTTCAGATCTTATAATCATAGCGGCGCGTCCGTCTATGGGTAAAACTGCATTCGTACTTTCGATGGCGAGGAACATATCGGTGGACTTTCAGAAAGGAGTGGCATTTTTCTCGCTTGAGATGAGTTCGCAGCAATTGATGTTGAGGTTGATCGTAGGTGAATCCGGTCTTGATTCCCGTGATGTTCGCAACGGTAAACTTAGCCCGGAACAATGGAAGCATTTGGAGAATAGTATTAAACCTCTTTCGGATGCACAGTTGTTTATCGACGATACGCCTGCGTTATCTATTTTTGAATTCAGATCCAAGGCCAGAAGACTCAAGATACAGTACGATATACAACTGATCGTGATAGATTACCTTCAGCTGATGACCGGAACTCCGGATACGCGAGGCAACAGGGAACAGGAAGTGGCATCTATTTCCCGTTCGCTCAAGGCGATAGCCAAAGAACTTAATATACCTATAATTGCCCTGTCCCAGCTTAACCGTTCTGTCGAATCGAGGGGAGGAGATAAACGTCCTCAGCTTTCGGACCTCCGGGAGTCCGGAGCGATAGAACAGGATGCCGACCTTGTAGCATTTATCCACAGACCGGAATATTATGGACTGACGGAGGATGCCCAGGGAATGCCAACGGCGGGAATTGCGGAAATTATTATAGCTAAACACCGTAACGGTGCTGTGGATACCGTTAAGCTGCGATTTCGTAAGGAGCAGGCTAAATTCATGGACCTGGACGAAGGCGATATGGGCGGAGACGGCGGATTTAGCAATCAGTTTAATACACCGGTTGAAGAACTTACTTCCAGTATCGACGGAGGCGGATGGGATATGTCCGGTATATCCGGCAATCTCGGAGGTACTTTCGATACGGCTTCGGGTACGGGATTTGATACGGGAGGAGGCGGTAATAACGAAGATTCGCCTTTTTAATATCGGATTTTATTCGTATATTTAGTGAAACAAAAACAAATTATATGGTAAGGGTACTGGGGAAAGAAAATACGCTCCTTAATAAATTCGTATCGGAGCTCAGGGACGTGCATATCCAGCGCGACAGTATGCGTTTCCGTAAGAATTTGGAACGGGTCGGAGAAATTATGGCTTACGAAATAAGTAAAACTCTTAGGTATAAGCCTCTAACGGTCGAAACTCCGCTGGGTGAAGCCGAGTTGAATGTTCCCGAAAGCGAGGTAATACTGGCGCCTATCCTGAGGGCGGGACTGCCGATGCACACTGGTTTCCTTAATTTTTTCGACGACTCGGAAAATGCCTTTGTTTCTGCGTACAGGCATTATAGAAAAGACGGAACATTTCACATAGATATAGATTCGGTTACGACACCCTCGCTTTTAGGTAAAACCCTTGTTATAATCGATCCGATGCTTGCAACCGGTGCTTCTATGGAGATCGCTTACCAGGCTTTGGTTCAGATGGGCGGAGAGACTGAATTTACTCACATCGCTTCTGTAATTGCCAGCGAAGACGGTGTCGAATATCTTAAAAAAAGATTTTCTCCCGACAAAATGAAAATATGGACAACTGCTGTGGATGAAGAACTTACGGTTAAATCGTATATAGTACCAGGTATTGGGGATACCGGAGATCTGGCATACGGAAGTAAAATCTGAAATATGTCTTACAGAATAGGAAACGGATATGATGTTCATGCTCTTGGGGAAGGATTGCCTCTCTGGCTTGGCGGAATTAAGATAGAGCATAATAAAGGTTGTATAGCTCATTCCGATGGTGATGTAGTAATTCACGCTGTCTGCGATGCGTTACTGGGAGCTGCTGCCATGAGGGATATAGGTTATCATTTCCCGGATAATTCCAGTGAATTTAAAGGAATAGACAGTAAAATACTTCTCCGGAAGGCAGTCGATTTGCTCCGTAAAGAAAAATATATGATCGTAAATGTCGATGCCGTGATATGCTTGCAGGAACCAAAAATTAAAAAAATAATTCCGGATATGATCGGTGTTATGGCGGAAGTAATGGACGTGGATCAAAGCCTTGTATCCGTGAAGGCGACGACTACGGAAAAACTCGGTTTTGTAGGACGCGAAGAAGGTATTGCCGTTTACGCGGTAGCTATGATTAAAAATGTAATAGATGGACAATAAAGTCTATCCATGGGGAGACACCAGAAGATTCAACAGCTATTCACGCTATTTTAAAGAACTATTCGGCGGAAGGATTCAAAAAGTTGCAGTAAATGCCGGATTTACATGCCCTAACAGGGATGGGGCGACTTCATATAGAGGCTGTACTTTTTGTAATAATAATGCTTTTACACCATCCTACTGCAACCCGGTAAAATCCGTAAGCGCCCAAATAGAAGAAGGTATCGAATTCCATTCCAGAAGATATAAGGACGCAGAGAGGTATATTGTTTATTTCCAGTCATTTTCAAATACCTATGCTCCGCTGGATAAACTCATTGAGATATATAGTCAGGCATTCGATAATGAAAAAATTATAGGTATTATTATAGGGACCCGGCCTGACTGTATCGATGAAGCCAAACTTGATTATTTTGCGGAATTGAGCCGTGAAAAATATGTTGCGATAGAATATGGAGTCGAATCGTGTTATGACGAGACTTTGAGAATTATAAACCGCGGACATGATTTTCAGTGTGCAGCAGACGCTGTTAAGTCTACGGCTGAAAGAGGGATACATACGGGAGCACATTTTATCCTCGGCCTTCCCGGTGAAACGGAAGAAATGATGATCGACCAAACGGTCAAAATAAACAGGCTTCCTCTGGATACCGTAAAATTTCATCAGCTTCAGATTTTTAAGGATACGGCCATGGGAGAGCAATATTTGAAAGACCCAGATACTTTCAGATTATTTGAACTCGAAGAATATATAGCTTTTTTTTCACAGGTACTTATAAGATTGTGTCCGGATCTGGTTGTTGAAAGATTTGCTGGGGAGGCACCGCCGAGATATCATATCGGCCATAAATGGGGACTCGTTCGTAACGAACAGCTTATAATAATGCTTGAAAAATATTTGAAAGATAACGATCTTTATCAGGGTAAATTATATAACGGTCGGAAGGACCAATAAAACAGTTGAATTATGTTATTCGATCCGCAATTGACAGAGAAAGTTTATTCGGTTTATAGGGAAAAAATAAAACGTGCCGGAGAAGTTATTGGCCGTCCGATGACCCTTACTGAAAAAATCCTTTATGCGCATTTATATGATGATTCAGAGATCGCGGATTATCGAAGGGGAGAAGATTATGTAAATTTCGCGCCTGACAGGGTTGCCATGCAGGATGCAACGGCACAGATGGCGTTGCTTCAGTTTATGACCGCAGGAAAAGATAAAACCTCTGTTCCATCTACTGTTCATTGCGACCATTTGATAGTTGCCGAGAAAAATGCTGAAACCGATCTTGAAAATGCTCTAAACTACAACAGCGAAGTTTATGATTTCCTGAGATCGGTATCGGATAAATACGGTATAGGATTCTGGAAACCGGGAGCAGGAATAATCCATCAGGTCGTTCTTGAAAATTATGCCTTTCCTGGTGGAATGATGGTAGGGACGGATTCTCATACTCCGAATGCGGGAGGATTGGGAATGCTGGCTGTCGGAGTAGGGGGTGCAGATGCTGTCGATGTCATGACGGAAATTCCGTGGGAACTTAAAATGCCTAAAATAATTGGTGTAAAACTCACAGGTAAACTTAACGGTTGGACTTCTCCTAAAGATGTGATCCTGAAAATCGCCGGGATTCTCACTGTAAAAGGAGCTACCAATGCTGTAATGGAATACTTTGGGGAAGGAGCCGATACTCTTTCGGCTACCGGAAAAGCAACTATTTGCAACATGGGTGCGGAGATAGGAGCAACGACATCCGTTTTTCCATTCGACAGTAATATGAGTGCGTATCTTACAGCGACCGGCCGGAAAATCATCGCGGATAAAGCAGAAGAACTTGCCGAATGTCTAAGGGCTGACAAAGAGGTTTATGAGTCTCCTGAAAAATATTACGATAAGATGATAGAAATAAACTTATCGACTCTGGAACCTTATATCAATGGTCCGTTCACTCCGGATGCCGCCCATCCGATATCTGAATTTAAAAAGATCGTTGAAAAAGAAGGTTATCCGCGTAAAGTGGAAGTAGGACTTATCGGATCATGTACGAATTCTTCTTATTACGATATGAGCCGTGCTGCCTCTGTCGCACGTCAGGCAATAGAAAAAAATGTAGATGTTAAAGTCGACTTTATCGTTAATCCGGGATCGGAATTGATAAGGTATACATCCGAGCGCGATGGCATTATACAGGATTTTAAAAATATAGGCGGTGTTATTATGACGAATGCCTGCGGGCCGTGTATTGGACAGTGGAAAAGAAAAACGGATGATCCGGAGCGTAGAAATTCGATAGTAACTTCCTTTAATCGTAATTTTGCCAAACGTGCGGATGGCAATCCTAATACTTTTGCTTTTGTCGCTTCATCGGAAATCGTGACTGCGCTGACGGTTGCAGGAGATCTATGTTTTAACCCTTTGACGGATACATTGACTTCACTGGACGGAGACGATGTGAAATTATCGGAACCGCAGGGATCCGATCTGCCTGTAAATGGGTTCTCTGTCGAAGATCAGGGTTATGTCGCTCCATCTGTAAAATGCACTGCCGGGGAAGTGGAAATATCGCCTGATTCGGAACGAATCCAGAAACTCGAGCCGTTTGCTCCGAATAACCCGGAGGATTATCATAATATGGCGGTACTTTTAAAAGTCGAAGGTAAATGTACCACGGATCATATTTCTATGGCTGGTATCTGGCTTCGTTATAGGGGGCATCTTGAAAATATTTCAGGCAACCTTCTTATGGGTGCGGTCAATAAATTCAACGGACAAACAAATTGTGTATTGGATCAGATCACCGGTAAATATGGGAAAGTATCCGATGTTGCTAAAAATTATAAAGCCAATGGTCTGTACTCGATAATTATTGCGGAAGAAAATTACGGAGAAGGTTCGTCGAGGGAACACGCTGCGCTGGAACCCCGGTTTCTGGATGTAAAAGTTATTCTTACAAAATCTTTTGCAAGGATTCATGAAACGAATCTGAAGAAACAGGGAATGTTGGCGCTGACTTTTGCGGATAAAAACGATTATGACAAAATAAGGGAAGATGATAAAATTTCGATACGCGGAATAGAATCATTCTCTCCGGGAAAAGCTTTTACTGTAATGTTGTCACATTCGGACGGAACAATGGAAACTTTCAATGTCGAACATACATATAATGAACAACAGATCAAGTGGTTCTTTGCAGGAAGTGCGTTGAATTATCTTTCAGGAAGATAAAAACCTTTATTATATATAAATGACAGCCGTACATATTTGTGTACGGCTGTCAGACTTATATTTATTGGGTCAATGAGTTTATAAGTAATGTTTTACGTCTTTTACTATCTGGCCGTCGAATAAATTAATTACCCTGTGGGCATAAGACGAATCGTGCTGGGAGTGAGTTACCATAATAATAGTTGAACCTTCCTTATTCAACTCGGTAAGCAGTTCCATAACCTCTTTTCCGTTTTTTGAATCAAGGTTTCCCGTTGGCTCATCTGCAAGGATGAGATTCGGATTAGTGATAACTGCGCGTGCTATTGCTACACGTTGTTGCTGTCCTCCTGAAAGTTGTTGTGGAAAATGACCTGCACGATGACTTATATTCATTCTTTTTAATATATCATTTACCATCTCTTTTCTTTTCATCGATTTAATTTTAAGATATATAAGCGGTAATTCCACATTTTCATAGACGTTAAGTTCATCTATCAGATTGAAGCTCTAGAAAATAAATCCTATTTGACCTTTTCTGACAGCTGTTCGATCTTTTTCTCTTAGATCCCCCACTTCTTTTCCCATGAGTTTATAGCTTCCCGAAGTCGGATTGTCGAGAAGCCCCAGAATGTTCAATAAAGTTGATTTGCCACATCCCGAAGGTCCCATAATAGCGGTGAATTCTCCTTGCTTTATTTCAAAGGATACTCCATTAAGTGCAATCGTTTCGATTTCCTCAGTACGAAAGTTTTTTTTCAAATTTTCAATTTGTAACATAGTATTGGTGTTTTTAGTTTTTATTAATGCTATAACAAAATAATCCTGCAATTATAAAATATTACCGGTAAATGGAGGATACGGGATTCCGGTTCGCTGCTTTATAACTTTGAATATAAATCGATAAAAATGCTATTACAGCTGCGAATATTCCGGCTGCAATAAATATTCCCGGAGTTATGTTGAGTCTAACCGGATAACTGTTGAGCCAGTATCTCATAAGGAAGAATAATACAGGAATTGATGCAATAAACGCAATACCGGTAAGTTTCATGAAATAAATTATTATCAGTTTCAGGGCTTCAAGACTTGTCGAACCGAAGATCTTTCTTACAGCTATTTCTTTGCGTCGCTGACCGATAAAATAATAACTCATCGCAATAAGACCGAGCATAGAAATAAATGCGGCTATTATGGTGAAGAACCAGATCAAATTCGAAAGTTTTTTTTCCTTCATATATATATATTCATGAAAATCATCCAGGTAAATTGCCGTCATTCCGCCGCTGCTGCTTATTTTATTATATATTTTCTCTATTTCATTATAGGCGGTCCGTGGATTCCCGTTTATTTTGACAAGAATCTGACATGGATAGAAATTATCCCTGCTTTTGTGAATATATACCCTGAAGGGTGATTGAGCCATTTCATCATCGACTCTTCCTACCGAGACGTCTTTTATGATTCCGTTTATATAAATATTATGCCCGCCTTCCGTAAAATGATCCGTTTCTTTATCGACTTCCAATGTATTCGCGGCTTTTTCTGTTATCCAAAATCCATTAGTGCGTCCTGTTGCGTGCAGGATTTCGAATCCGAAGATTTTAAAGAAAGCCGAGTCCCCTTCGAAAGTTTGTATGACAAAATTCCTTCCCTCAACATTAAAAGCGTCGTTCCTTCCACCGGTCATAGGGAAATTACGTGCAAAAGCTACTTCGTCGACAAACGGCAGTTTTTCTATTTCGTTTGCAAATACATGGGAGTCGGTACCGAGGCTGTTATTTATGTATAATATATTTTCGGTATCATATCCGAGGTCGATATTAAGTATATGTTTTAACTGGAATATGACTGTTAATCCGGCACCTACGAGTATTATGGTGATGGCATTCTGGAAAATTATGAAGAACCGGCTGAATCCCATTCTTGATTTATTTGTAAAATACCCCCGTGTCATTTCGATAGGCTTGTACCGGGAAATTATTACGGCCGGGATAAGTCCAGAAATAATTCCTAATAAAATGCAGCTGATGATCAGTGTTATTATTTTATTATAGGTTAAATATTCCGGTATACTGATTGTTATTCCGGTAAATGTGCTTACGGCAGGACTGAGCAATTGTGCAAAAGCTATCCCTATTATAAATGAAAAGGAGCAGATCAGAACCGATTCTGTGATGAACTTTAGGAATATTTCTGTCCGGCTTGAACCTAAAAGTCGTCTTGTAGAAACTTCTTTTGCCCTGTTCAGAGATTGTGCGACCGTAAGATTAATGTAATTTATAACGGCGAAGATCAGTATTATGAAACTTGCCGATAAAAGTATTATACTGAACATACGGTTCACTTGGTTACAATAAGTTGCTTTTTTGGGGGAAAAATAGAGTTCCTTGAATGGAATCATCGAAAGAATTTTTTTATCATCTCTCTGATATGGCCAGAAAAAAGTCTGGAAGTAATTCTTTATATCTGCAGCTAATGAGACTATTTCCGATCCCTCTTTTGTTAATATGAATAGGATAGACGAACCCGAATCGTTCATTTGTTTGTATATCCATTCGTTTCCCGTGGGGTCGCAGTATGCTTCGTATTTGATAAGCACCTCGAAATCCTAGATCGTCGAATTTTTAAAATTCTTAACTACAGCGACGACAGTGAGGGTTTCATTCTCGAATTCAAGTTCCTTACCTGTTGCAGGCTCGTTAAAAGCGATTTTTTTTTGCAAAACTTTCGGATATGATAATATTGTTTTTTCTTTTTTTTAAATTTTCCACATCTCCCTCAATCAATTCATATGAAAAAATATTGAAAAAAGAGGTATCGGTAAATGTCATATCAGTACGGATCTTTTCATCTTTTAATGTAATTATCCCACCGCTAGTACGTATTCCCGTTATATCTTCTATTTCAGGGTACTTGTCGATAATATATTCTTTTATTTTATGAGGAAATTGATGGCTCATTTCATTTTCAAATACATATATCCTTTCCTTGTTATAGTGGAAATTGTCGAAAGAAAGTTCCGTTACCGTGTTTATCCCTACCAGCACAGCAAACATAATAGATACGGATAACCCGAATACGGTCACAGCCGAGTACGCCTTATTTCTCGAAAGAAATTTAAAGAATGGTTTAAAGTTTAAAATGTTTTTCATTGTGTGGAATGTTGGATTATAAGTTCTTTTACCCTTTATCAGGATAAAGCAATAGTCATATTCACGTAATTTATAAGTGCGGAAAAAGCAGGGTTACTCTCGCGAAAAATAACTGATACGTGTAAAAGTTGCCTGTTCTTACCACCCGTGTATACACATTGGTAAAATACAGTTTCTAATGGAACTATTTCAAATCTCATAAATTCTCCGCCGATAAAATATTGTCTGCCACCCATAACGCCCGGCTTTTAGTGCGTGAGTATCAATACTTCTGTGTCCCCGAAATTATCGTAACTGGAAGTAATCACTTTTTCACCAGCGTCAAGTTCTTCGACTACTTCATAGTATTGAGGGTTTTGTCTGGATATTCTGATATTTCTTTTATATGCTTTTGAACCGTCATGTGTCAATACGAAAATCCAACTTCCTCCGGTTTTCTGATAGAAAGAACCCCTTGGTATAATTATCGCTTCGATAGGTTGACCTAATTGCAGATTGATATAATATGATTGCCCCGTCCTTATATTTTCAGGTCTCTCTCCCGTAAAATAAAAATCGACTTTAAACTGCCCATTGCTTACATCTGGGTATACTTTGGACAGGACTACTCCGTATTTCTGGTTTTGTCTCTCAAATTTACCTTCGAGTCCTGCTGTGACCCTATCGATATAATGCTCGTCCATAGCAGCTTCTATTTTATAATCGGAGAGATCATTAATTACGCCGATGCGCGCTCCTGATGCGACATTTTGTCCGAGAACAACATCCAGATTTCCCAGCTGTCCCGATTCAGGAGATTTTATTTCCAGATTATCGACACGTTCCCTTATTATTTGAGTATTTTTACGCATTGATTCAAGACTCTCCTTAATATTTTTTATTTGTATTGTTTTGGATATTGAGTCCTGTTTTTGCCGTTCAGCTATTAGATCGTAACGTTTGACCGTGTATTCATAATCTTCTTTGGATTGAAGATATATCTCACGGGAAATCATTTTTTCCTGAAATAGTCTTTCGTTTTGTTGGAAAGATCTTTTTTTTACGTTCGAGGTCGAGGTCCAATTGAAGCTGCGTCTGCTGAAGGTCGAGCCTGTCTTGTTCCATACTTACCATAGTGTTTTGTAATTGGTTCTCTTTTTCTAATAGCGAAGCTTCGCTGTTAAGAATTTGTTGGGTTAGTGAAGAATTACTCAGTTTTATTATTACGTCGCCTTTTTCGACCATAGACCCTTCTTCAATTACTATTTCTTCAACACGTCCACCTTCCTGAGGGCTTAAATGTATGGTTGTCGCAGGCCTTACCTGTCCGGTTATTCTTACATAATCGTGAAAGGTTCCTTGTTCCACTGTACTTACGGTTACCGTTTTCGGATCGATCCTGAGTGATTGTTCGTGGTTGCCGAATATGGCCCAGACCAGAATTAGAATTACGAATACTCCTCCCGCTATATAAGGAATATGTTTTTTACGGATTTTGCTTTTATGTTCAATCTTTATATCCATTTTATTAAGTATTTAAAATTCCTGTTCAATATAATTAACTCCGCTGTAATAATCTAATAAGTGTTTTTTTATGTGATATTCGAACTGGGTGCTGAGTTTTTGTATTTGGGCGTTAGAAAGATTATTGGAACTGTTCTGAAGTTCGATAAAATTTATAAGTCCTTCTTCGTATCTTTTCTGGTTTATTTCGTGAACTCTTTCTTGTGCGGAAAGTTTTTTTAACGCCTGAATATATTCTGTTGATTTACTTTCAACGTCCTTCAGCGCTCTTTCAATTTGTTTTTCCAAATCCCTGACATTGTTCTCGTAATTGTATTCATATATTTTTAAATTATTTTTAGTTCTTATTATAGAGCTTCTTCTGCTTAACCTTCCGAAGACAGGAATACTTACGGAAGCACCGACACTTTGTCCTGCTTTATGTCTTAGCTGGTCGAAAAAAGGATCAACAGAAGATTTCGCGTTTTTTATTCCCTTTGAAAAACTTGTACTGTATCCTCCGCTCAAAGATATGGATGGTAATTGCTGCCATTTTGCAGTTTTCAGATTCAATTTCATGTTTTCGATATTCAGTTGGGAATTGATCATCTCGGGAAGGAAATTTAAAGCTATTCTAAAAATATCGTCTGAAGAATTTTGGGTGTACCTCGGCAAAATATTCCACCACTGGTCCGTCATGTCTATATTGATATCTTCATCAAGAGGAAAAGACATCTGATCCTTAAGGTTCAATACTTCGTAATCATATTGATTTTTATACTGTAATAAGGTATATTCGTCAGAGGCCAGCTGTGCTTCGTTTTCCAGTATATCTGTTTCACCTTTCAATCCTAATTCTTCCTGAATTGTTACAAAGTGCAGGTTAAGTATGCTGGTTTCGACTTTTTTTTCGGCAAAACTTATTAGTTCTGTATAGTATATTACGTTAAAAAAAAGCCTGCATCGTGCGTTGACAGATATCATCTATTATCTGCTGATGCGTTTCTTTACCTTGTAATTGTGCGATTTTTGCCGATTTTATTCCATTGATAACGGAGAACCCATTAAAAAGAGTCATTGATCCTGAAATTGAATAACTGTTTGAAAGATTAGCTGTATTTATGAAGGTATTGGTTTCATTTGATACACTTCTTCCGAAGGACGTGGTTACTCCCGTACCGGCGGAAATGCTCGGTACTGTATTTAATACAGCTGTAAGATAATTAACATCGGTATTTTTGTTGTTCAGTTCTTGTATCTTAACACGGTAAGAATTATTAATAGCGTATTCCATACAATCCTTAATGCTCCAGAGTTTTTTTTGTGCATAAAGATTGGTGCTCAAAATTAGCAGCAACAAGTATATTATTAAGTTTCTCATATTAATTATTTTTTATTTTCTCGTGTGCCAAAAATGTGCCTTTTGGGGTAATGTGTTGATTATTAGCTTGTTTACTGATCTTGCTCTCTTGGGTGGTGTAAAAAAAAATTTACACTGGCGTAAAAATTTTTATCCATATAAGTATTTTTATGTTTAAATGAAATATATTTGATGTAATAATCTTGTGGAATAATGGCAAAACAGGGAAGAATACTTATTGTCGACGACAATAAAAGTATTTTAACAGCTTTAAAGCTTCTTTTAAGTAAATATTATCAAAAAATAGAAATCCTTAATTCACCGAAAAATTTAATATCGGTAATGAGGGAATCATTCTTTGACGTGGTTTTGCTGGATATGAATTTTTCCGCCGGTATCAATAGCGGCAACGAGGGATTGTTCTGGCTTTCAGAGATTAAAAAACATTATCCCGAAACTCAGGTAGTGATGTTTACTGCGTATGCAGATGTCGATCTTGCAGTGAAAGCGCTCAAACAAGGCGCAGCGGATTTTGTTGTGAAACCATGGGATAACAGCAGATTAATATCGACTCTCAATTCAGCATATAATCTCAGTAAATCCAAAATGGAAGTAAAAAATCTGAAAGAAATTAACCGTGAGCTGATAGGAAAGCAGACAATGTATTGGGGCAGTTCGGGAATAATGCAGAAATTGCGTACATTGGTTGAGAAGGTTTCCATTACTGATGCCAATATTCTCATCACTGGTGAAAATGGTACGGGTAAGGGACTTCTTGCCCGTGAAATATATTATCTTTCCAGTAGGAAAGAAAAACCGATGGTTTCCGTAGACCTGGGAGCTATCACGGAAACTTTATTTGAAAGCGAACTTTTCGGACATGTCAAAGGAGCATTTACGGATGCCAAAAACGATAGGACGGGTAAGTTCGAAGCTGCCTCTGGAGGCACATTGTTTCTCGATGAAATAGGTAATCTGCCGTATCATTTACAATCCAAACTATTGACTGCTCTTCAAAGCAGGAAAATTGTAAAGGTCGGAAGTAATAATTCGGTGCCTATCGATATTCGTTTAATAACGGCCACAAACTGTAATTTAAATGAAATGGTTATTGAGGGGAAGTTCAGGGAAGATCTTCTTTATAGAATTAATACTATCCATATGCATATTCCATCTTTGAGGGAAAGACCGGAGGATATTATAGGATTGGCAACGATTTTTCTGAAAAAATACCAGGATAGATACGGTAAGGAAATTAAAGGTTTCAGTAAAGATGCGGAAAAAAAACTGACTTCTTACCCTTGGTATGGAAATATAAGGGAGCTTGAGCATACCATTGAAAAAGCTATAATACTTTGTGATAACAATATATTGGGGACGGAAGATTTTCTTTTTAATAATCATCAGGAAAATTCTGCGTTGGCAGGTGCTCTTACTTTAGAAGAAATGGAGCGCGAAATGATTAAAATAAATCTGGATAAATTCGGAGGTAATATGTCTGCAATAGCTTTGCAGCTTGGAATAACCCGCCAGACACTTTATAATAAAATAAAGAAATACAATTTGTAATATGTTCAGAAGCATACTTTACAAATTAATATTTTCAGTTGTATTGATTATTGCCGCATCTGTATCAGCGGTGTGTTTATACTACTACGATTATATTATCCCGTTTTTCATATCAATCGTAATATTAGGTATATCTGTATATTCTGTATTCAAGCTTTATAACAACAATACACGAAAGATTACTTTCATGTTTAATGCCATAGAGAATGACGATTATATGTTCCGATTCGATGAAAACAGTAGTTTTTTCAATGAGAATTTTTTGAATGCCACCCTCAACAGAATTAAGGAATTACTGTTAAAAGCTAAAAGAGAAGCGATAGAACGGGAAAAATATTATGAATTGATTCTGGATTGTGTTTTTACAGGAATAGTAGTGATGAACGAAAAAGGAAATGTTATTCAAACCAATAAAGAAGCTTTGCGTCTTCTGGAAATATCTGTCTTGACGCATGTAAACCAGCTGGAAAAAAATGAAGAATCCCTGCCGTCGGCTTTCATGTCGATAAAAAATGGGGAAAATAAAAGTGTGAAATTTCACACGGAGAAGGGTACAGTCAATATCTCTCTTCAGGCGTCAGGTATGGAAATTCGTGACCAGAGATTCAAAATAGTTGTTATTAATGATATCGAACGGCAATTAGACGAAAAAGAATTGGAGTCATGGATTCGCCTTATACGAGTTTTAACGCATGAGATTATGAATGCAATAACTCCGATAACTTCTTTATCCGAAACTCTTTTGTCAATTTATGAAAATAAAGAAGATGACTTCTATAATGGTCTTGAAGTTATAAATTCTACAGGTAAAGGTCTTATTTCATTCGTGGATTCATACAGGAGTTTTACCCGGATTCCACAGCCGGAAATACAAAAGTTAAATGCAGTCAGATTTATGGACCGCGTTATGGTTTTGGTAAAAGAATATATTGGTTGACGCGATATTCACATAAAAATTGATATTGAAGATAAAAATATTTCTTTTGACGCAGATGAAAATCAGATTTTGCAGGTTATTCTCAATATATTGAAAAATGCGGTTTTTGCCATTGAGGAAAATAAATCCGGTCTTATAACGATAAAGATTTTTTCCATAGACGATGGGTATACGACTATTGAGATCGGAAATAATGGTCGGATCATACCGGAAGAAGAAAGGGAACATATTTTTATACCGTTTTTCACAACCAAAGAAAGCGGTTCCGGTATAGGACTAAGTGTTTCCAGACAAATTATGAGGCTGCATAGAGGAAGTATAAAACTTATCCATTCTGATGAGAAGGAGACATTATTTGCATTAAAATTCAGAAATACAGATGAGTTCAACAATTAAAATGATTGCCTTACTGCGTGAGCTCAAAAAAGAAATGAACGGGGCTGTGACCGGAGGCATGCAGCAAAGAGGATTAAACTACGCTTTGAATTACGGGGTGTCGATACCTACTATCAGGGATATTGCCGAGAAATACGCACCGGATGCGGAATTAGCCAAACTGTTGATCCGTCAGGATGTAAGGGAACTAAAAATTGCTGCTGTGTACGTAGCCAATCCGCAGAAAATCGATCGTAGTGAATTCCTGTTATGGAAAGATAATCTAAAGACTGTGGAGCTGCTGGACCATGCAACCCTGTTTCTTTTTGTAGAATTACCATTTTGGAACGAGATAGTTAAGGAATGGTTTGATTCTTCCGATCCTTTTTATATACATGGTGCATTGAATATTTCAGGTAAAATACTCAAATCAGAGCAGATCGGTATGGATAAGATGTCGGAAATTTTAGAAAAAGCTGTTTCTGCCATTGAGAAAAATCCGGATGTTCCAAGTAGGCCATGCATTTATTTCTTTACATCTTTTGCCGGAACTTCTCCGGTAAATTCGGGTAAATTGAAATCGGTGCTCGAAAAATGGAAATTATCCGATAATCTGGTCGATCTGGCTAATGAAGTATCGGCTTTTATTGATTAATGAAAATATATATAATAACCGGGACTTATGTCCCGGTTATTTATTCTACTACTCAGGTCTTCCTTTTTGATTGACATCGATATAATAAAAGGCATGCATACCTTCACAAATAGTAATTTCAATATTTCTGGGTGTGGTTGATTTATTTTCCGTAACACAGATATGGATTAGTTTCTCTTTTTTTTCTATTGTAAACCATTCTCCTTCCAGAAGTTCAGGATAACTTTCAGTTTCTTCGTTATAATCAATGTAAATTTCATTATTACAACTGAGTTCTTTTACTACTAATCTCCAAAAATTTCAGTCAGTTTCATCAGACGTAACAATAAATGTTCCTTCAATATAATCGAAATTAACCTCATAATGTGAAAATATAATACGATCCGGCCCGGGACCATACTTGTCTTCTTCCTTTTTTTCACTACACCCTGCGACCAGAAGTGCGGTTAAAAATATAATAGCTGTAAATTTTATCGTTTGCATACTTTTATTTTTAATATAAAATGTTGTTTTTTATTTGAAATGGGGCATAAATTTTTAGTTAACGCATATTTACTAATGCTTTATAATCATTCATATAGTGGTTTTTTAATGAGGAGTTTTCATAATCCGGACTGCAGTTGATGTTATAATAACCGTCTGCACTTCCGCCATTTCCCCAGTTTATGCTGTAAAACCAAGTGCTGAATTTCTCGTTCGGACCGATAAAATAATTTCCATAAGAACGTGAATTCTGGAATAATTCAGCTGTGAACCAGAGTTCGTATTTTTCTTCTATATAACCGTCAAGAATAAACATGTGGCCTCTGCCTTGATTATTTTTTGCGCCCATAATGACAGGTCTGCGAGCATCGATCGAATTGAGTATTTTTATCCAGTCAGTGTACCAATTTACATTTCCCACATAGCCGTTAAACTGGTAGCCGTTCAGTAAAAATGCATCTCTGGCGTCTTCGATCGATATCCATGTCCCATTTGCACACTCGAAGTTTGCATTGGGCCATTCAGTGACATTTTTAACGTACCATCCGATCTGCTGTTTTACAGAAGCAGAAAGATTGTAGGAACTGCTGTGTGGTCTGTCCACAGAAGTAATGTCGTTCCAGTTCCAAGTATTCGGTTTGCGGTGGAAGGCTATTACTTGAGCCACCGCGATTGGCCCGCATCCGGCATATGCATATTGGGCGTTGCCGCAATAAGGAAGGTATTGTCTATAGATGGAACCTTCCTGATTCCACTTTGTAGTTATCATCGGAGGAATTTCTTTAGACTTGGTAATTAACACCATGGCTTCTTTGATGAGGTAATAACTCTTACTGCTTCTCGTGATTTTTTTACCGACCAAATGAGGTAGTGAAACAATACGGTTGTAATCCCAAGTGTTTGGACGCATTGCCTGCCACGGATTATCCTTATGTTCCAGTTGAAATGTCGGTCGTCCGTTCGATGCTGCCGCAGCCTGGATATTACCCAGCATTTTTGCAAGTCCTTCATTATACAGAGTATCGTCCGGACTGCCTTCCGGACCATAGGCCAGAATAACAGGGAAGGATTTATCGCCGGACATATATGCAAAACCATCTGTTTCCCCGTCCCTGAATAAAATTTCGTAAACCGATGTTTCATCCGCTTCTTCCGATCCCGAACGTGTCTCCGGAGATGGATAAACATGTTTCTTTATAGTTTCGATATTTAGTTCTGTTCCCGAACGCGTCTCCGGTGAAATGTAATTACTTCTGAAGTTCATAAGAACGTCAAAAATATGACCCTCATCCAAATCTTCTACAGGAAGTACAGCTGTAAATGTTTCAGAGGGGACAACTACAACTTCCTGATCTATATCGGCATTTTTAGAGCAGGCTGAAATTATTAAGAGAAGGATAGGAATAAAAAGTAAATTTTTTTTCATACAAATTATTTTTCGATTAGAACACTATAAATGTATTGTATATTCTTGAAAAATCAAAAATTGTAGTGATAATAAAATAAAATTTTATTGTAATTATCTTTTAATTGCAAAAAAATGCAGGTATATCAATAATGTAAACTTGCGAGACGCTAGAAGAGGGATTAATCTTACTGTTGAAAAAGAGAAACTTCCGGTTTATGTTCGGATATGATTGTATTTTTATATTTGGAAAGATCGATGAGATTCTCATTCATGGTAGGTAGTATTATTATTTGGTCATTGTCGGTAAAAGTCAGGAATCTGATTTTTTCATTGTCTGTCTCGATATACCAGCTTTTTTCATCCTCAGAATAAGAAAAATCGATGCTGCCGTTTGCTGTCTCGTTAATTACAGTATAGCCTTTTTCCGTGCGATAGATCGTGTAATTGCTGCCGTTCTTTCCTTTTACTTTTTGTGTACTTCCGAAGCCAGGTGCGCCTGGAGCACTCCAGAAGTCGATTGTATTTAAAACCACGGCATCTAACAGTATGGATACTTCGTATACCGGAAGTATCCATAAGGCAACGAAAACCAATTCGTTGACAAATTTACAATGAAGATTTTTATTCCACTCGAGTAGCCTGCCGGTCATATGGAACGGTCCGATACAGGATGTTAAAACGGCGGTGAATGTCATTGAAATTATGAGGGATTTTATTTTTCTATACATTGTCTATCCGGTTTCAAATAAGATTTACCGAACAAATAAGATACCAATATTATATAATGTTTTTATTTGAATATCGGAGAATGTCGGAGAAATAACATAGAAAGTCTTTGTTATTCTATTTTTTAGTTATCTTTACAAATAATAAGGTATCTGATATTTTAAACCGAATCAATAATTACTGTTTTGAAATATATTATCGATTAGTCCGGAAATGCAGTTATTTATGTGAGAAACGTGTTTTTTCTGTTCATAAAAATATAGGATTTTTGGAAATTTGGTATAATGAAATATTGAAGCATAAACTATTGGAGAAATGAAGAAATATATTACTGCAGAATATGACGGTAAAAATTCTAACAGTGAATTTATAGAATTGGTAAATATCGAAGATATAGATACAGAATGCCTTATTTCATATGAGACATATGATTCGCGGTTCGGGAAATTAATGATAGGCTCTATCGGTGATAGCATATGTTATGTTGGTTTTGTTACGATTGAACTGTCGGCTGAAAGCGAACTGAAAAAAAGATTTCCGAAAATATCGTTTAAGAAGGAAACTAAAGAAATACATAAGCCGGTATTGAACTTTGTAGAGTTAGGCAAAGTTCCGGAAAAGAAAATTTATGTTTGTTTAAAGGGAACTTCCTTCCGGATCGCTGTATGGAATGAATTATTGAAAATTCCATCCGGCAAATTTACTACTTATGGGATCATAGCGTCTCGTTTAGGTAACCCCAAGGCTTCCAGGGGAGTTGGTAATGCAGTGGGAAGTAATCCCGTTTCCATACTTATACCATGCCACAGAGTCATTCGCGGCGATGGAAATTTAGGCGGATATTATTGGGGAATTGATTTGAAAAAAATGGTTATAGGTACAGAAATTGATATTTCTGAATAAAAAATACTGTAATTTAAGATGACATCTGTTTTACTGATTGAGAGCGAGATTATTTTTGGTTCTTTTCTTGAAGATGCGCTGAAAAAATGCGGTTTTGATGCAGATATGGCATTGAACGGAACCAAAGGATGGGAAAGACTGCTGTCAAAAAAATACGATATAGTTATTATGGAAGTTTTTCCCTGAGAAAAAGAGGCTGCCGAACTGTGTAAAAAAATACATAAAAAGTTTGGCAGCGATATATTGATAATTGCTATAAACACCTTGACTGCAATCCCGGAACTGATCCAGCAAATGAATGGCGTTTCTGAAAAAGACAGTGTAGAGAGTATCTCCGAATTATCGGAGCGGATACTGCGTATAGTTCGACAGTATGACGGTTCCGAAATCGAAAGGTCGATTTGTGGAAATATTTTAATAGACCATACGGAAAAAAGGGTTTACCAGGAAGGCTGTCATATATGTCTTACTAAGAAAGAATACAAACTATTATGTTTCTTCATCGAAAATAAAGGAAGGGTCGTTTCCCGTATGAGCCTATTAAAAAATGTATGGGGTAAGAATTTCGACACCAATACGAATATTGTGGATGTATATGTAAATCACCTTAGAGACAAAATAGAAAAAGGGTCGGGTAAAAAATTCATACACACGGTAGTCGGTATCGGATATATTATGGCCGACGAATTCGAAACTAATTGATGTTAAGTATAAACCTTATTAAACCGATCGTGTAATTTTTCGATCCAGTTATAATGTGGTGTAATGTAGGTTTTATTTCCAGAAAATCAGTTAAAGGATATGAACATGTAAATTCCATTGCCGTTTCATTGGCGTGCGAAAATACCGCATGATCGATGAATGCGCCGATATTGGTTTTACCGTTAATGTTCATGAATACACCTCCGCCGATGAAACTTTTACAATAACTGTTCTTTTTCCCAGCGAAAGAACCTTCCATAAGTATACCCAAAGTGCTGTTGCCGAAGCTGAACAGTTCTTTTTCGATGTTACCCCATAAAGTATAATTAATTTTTTTGTTTATTTCCTGACCGTCATCGTAATAACTAAAATAACGATTGCATAAACCAATGCCGATACTATAAAGCCCATAGCTGTAATTGTTTGTTTGGTAACTTAATTCCGTTAAATTCATAAATCCGTCCCTTCTGGGCGCAATCTTAAAAAATGAGATTCCATTATCGGATAATTGTCTTGCTCTCCCGTTATAAAGGCTGTTCTTCAGTAATAAATTTTCTGTAAACCTTATATCCAAATGCAGCGCCATTGCCGATTCCGGATAATTTGCGACGGTGTAGTTCTCTGCCAGGGTAGGGTGGATCCCGCATGAACTGTTCGTGAAAAACGAAGTATAATCTCCGATAAAATAATCAAGGTTAATGTTCCTTATTCCGAAAAATAACTGTGCGTTCCTGAACTTGTGTGTATACCCCAGTATGTAAAAACTTAATGGCATATTATCTTCTTCGATGTTTGAAAAGGTTTGCAGATCGTCGGCAATGCGGTCATCCGATGTTTTGTAAACGCTTAATGTTCCTATGCTCAAATATCCGTTTTTATAAATATTTACATCTGTTCCCAAGGTCCATAAATTCACCCAATTGAATTTGTCTTTAAAATTGTATTGTACTTCTGTCTGATATTCTAAAAAGTAATTTGTAAAAAGGCTCTCCGCTCTGATTTTAAGGGTTATGAATCCCAGAATCAGTATCAATGTTGACCTGATAATATATTTCTTCATATCAATTTCTTTTTTGAGTTCCGCACCTCCGGCGGGTGCGGAACTGTCGATTATCTTTTTACAGCCAACGAGTGAATTTTTTAATATACCATTGTTTAACAACCTGTGTAAGAACGCAGTAGCAAGCCAGTGTTACGATCAACCATGGGAAGTAACTTAGCGGAAGCGGAACGAATCCAACTCGTGCCCCGAGTGCGGTGAACGGTAGTATTATACCTACTGCCATAATCGCTAAAGTAAGAGTAGTTACAGGCCATGAAGCGCGGCTTTGTATGAACGGTATCTTGCGTGTACGAATCATATGTACGATCAATGTTTGTGATAATAATCCTTCAATGAACCAACCTGACTGGAAGAGAGCCTGATGGTCAGGAGAAGTACATCCGAATATATACCACATCACCATATAAGTAGTAATATCGAAAATGGAGCTTATCGGGCCGATAAAGATCATAAACCTGCTAAGATCCGAGGAATCCCATTTACGAGGTTTAAGTAAATATTCCCTGTCCACACGATCAAACGGTATCGTTGTTTGCGATATGTCATATAGAAGATTCTGGATCAGCAAATGAATCGGGAGCATCGGAAGGAATTGCAGGAATGCGCTTGCCACAAGAACACTGAACATATTACCGAAGTTGGAACTTGCCGTCATCTTTATATACTTCATGATATTGCCGAATATCTTACGTCCTTCGATAACCCCTTGTTCGAGAACCATAAGGTCTTTTTCGAGAAGAATGATGTCCGCGCTCTCTTTAGCAATATCGACTGCGGAGTCAACAGAGATGCCTATATCCGATTGCCTTAGTGCCGATGCATTGTTTATACCGTCTCCCAGGAACCCTACCGTGTTGCCCTGATCCTGTAGTAGGGTGATGATACGGGTTTTCTGCATAGGCGTCAGCTTAGCGAATATTTTGACCTCGACAAGTTTTTTACTGAGTTGTTCATCACTCATATTTTCGATATCGTGACCCAGTAGAGTGTGGGTGGTATCTACGTTTACTTGTCGGCAGATTGTTTTAACTACGGCCTCGTTATCGCCGGAAAGCACTTTTACTTCAACTCCGTGTTCATGCAGCTGTTTAATAGCTCCTGCTGCGGACGGCTTCGGAGTATCCAGGAAGGCCAGATAACCGATAAGAACCATCTCCGATTCGTCATCCACATTGAAATCGTGGTCTTTTTCTATCCAGCTTTTTTGTGCGACAGCAAGAACCCGCATTCCTTCACGGTTGAGCTTACTGCTCTCGGTTTCCGCGAATCTTTTGAGTTTTTCGTCAAGTGGAAGTACTTTACCTTCGTATTCTACGAAAGAACATATCTGAAGCATTTCCTCGATAGCACCTTTGGTGATGATCTGTCGTTTACCTTCGGTGTCTTCGATTACAACGGACATACGTCTTCTCGTGAAATCGAACGGTATTTCGTCTATCTTTTTATATTTGTCTTCAAGACGTTCGAATTTGAGTTCCTTCACATGGGAAAGTATAGCCTGGTCCATAAGGTTCTTAAGCCCCGTCTGAAAGAAACTGTTGAAATAAGCATGTCTGAGCACCCTCATGTCGTCCTTGCCTTCCACGTTAAGGTATCTTTCAAGGACGATCTTATCACGGGTGAGTGTACCGGTTTTGTCGGTACAAAGTATATTCATGGCTCCAAAGCTCTGAATAGCATTCAAGTTTTTAACGATGGTCTTGCGTCTGGACATCGTTACTGCTCCTTTGGCAAGGTTGGAGGTAACAATCATCGGAAGCATTTCCGGAGTAAGACCGACTGCAACCGATACCGCGAATATAAACGCGTCGAACCAGTCACCTTTGGTGAGTCCGTTTATGAAAAATACGAATGGTACCATTATAAGCATAAAACGTATCAAAAGGAGGCTGACTTTGTTTATACCTTTATCGAAGCTGGTTTGGGCACGTACTTCTACGATACTTTTTGCTACAGTTCCGAGATACGTAGTCTGTCCTGTCTCGAATACGATACCTATTGCGGAACCGCTGACTACGTTGGATCCCATAAAACATATATTATCTAGTTCCACCACGCTTCCCGTACGGTGCAGCCCGTCGATAAGTTCAGGTGTTTTTTCGATCGCATCGGATTCTCCGGTAAGGGAAGACTGACTCACGAATAGATCCTTGGATTCGACGATCCTGATATCGGCAGGGATCATATCTCCCGCAGCCAGATAAACAATATCGCCGGGAACCAGTTCCGATATATTGACCTCGATACTTTCGGAAAGTCCTTCCCTGAAAACCGATGCCGTATTTTTTACCATTTTTTTCAGCGACTCGGATGCCATACTGGACTTCCATTCTTGGATAAATCTCAGAATCGCGCTTATGAGCACCATCGATGAAATAACGATAACTGTTGCCCAGTCTCTTTCTTCCGGAGTAACCAGTAATACATCGATAATAAGGGATACCAGCGCAAGAGCCATAAGTATTCCTATAAAAGGATTAATAAAGGTCTTAATAAACATTACAAGCCCTTTGTCCCGTCGTTCCCTTGCAATTTCGTTTTTTCCGTACCTTTTGAGGCGTTCTTCGACTCCCTCCTCACTTAATCCTTTGCGACTGGTTTCGAAATAACCGTAAGCGAGTTTTGCAGGTTGGGTAGCCGCAAGAAATACCTTCTCGTTGTTGAACTGGAAAATATTTCTCGTTCTTTTTTTCTTTAAAAGTTTCACCATAATCGCTGTGTTTTTTCAATTATGGTGCAAATTTAGGGCTGCAAACCTTAGTTTGCCGTTAGAGGACTTTTAACCCGCTATTAGAGAATCATTATAAAAACGGGCCGACCAATTTATAGATATTCTTGAGTTCAATGGTAAAAACTGTTCCTTCTCCAGTCTTAGAGGAGACTTTGATTTGTCCATTATGGAGATTTACTATTTTTTTTACGAGTGCCAGCCCGATTCCATACCCTCTGCAATACTCTCCGTTTTCACCTCTTTTAAAAGGCAGGAAGATCTCTTCTATATCCGATTCCGGGATGCCGATGCCCGTATCTGTAAATCTGATTATAGAGGTATTTTTAAAATAAGAAATGTAGACGCGTGATTCCCTGTCTTCAGAGAATTTGCAGTTATTTTCGATCAAGTTGATGAATGCCGTTTTAAGAAGGTATTCGTTTCCGGAAACGGTTATTAAACTGTCGTCATCGATCTCCTGATCGAATACCAATTCAACGTTATAATCGTTATTTGCCTTTATAACCGTATTACGTGCATCTAACAGAATTTCATCCAAACGAATTTCGCGTTTCTCTATTTCATGAGGATCGTAATCCGCTTTGGCTAGATCCAGAAGTCCGGCGGATAGTCTTTCTATCTTTTTTGCATCCTCCAGACAAACCGATAATATTTTTTGATATTCATCTTTTTCTCTATTCCGTATAAGTGCTATCTCAAGTTCTGCGATAAGAGCGGAGAGTGGAGTGCGTAGTTCATGGGATATGTTACTTACGAACATTTTCTGGGAATCGAATGATTTTTCCAGCCTGTCCAGCATATTGTTAAATGTCATGGATAATTCTGCAAGTTCGTCGTTGCCATCCCCGTGCTCGATCCTGTTGTCAAGATTATTATCCGAGATATTATCCACCTCTTTGATTATTTCTCTTACAGGACTCAATGCAGCTTTGGCGAGGTAATATCCGGTAAGCCCTATGACGAACAATCCTATGGCCCATAGACTTACAAGGAGAATGGAAAGCGATCTGAGTTTATCGTGTCCGTAACCGTCGTATCCGGCAGCAGTTATAAGATAGTGGTCGTCGTAATAGTGAAATATTATACCCACAGCCTGATACCTTTCTGCTTCGAAGTCGATCTCTCCTTTTTCCAGTATTGCGGTAAGCATCTCCGGGGTTTCTTCTATTATGTCGATATCTACCGCATCGTGATAGATCAGATTGAATACCGTGTCATATATGGCTACCTCTACTTCGTTTATAAATTTTATGTTGTTTCTGTACACTTCCTGCATGATTTCCGGATCCGCTGTTCCGCTGAGGATAAGATTTGCTTTCGTGATCGCTTCCTGCCGCAGGTTGCGGTAAAAGCGCGTTTCCCTATTCTTTTCTGAAAAAGCGTAGACGAACAGAATAAAAACAGTGAACACGGCCGCCGTTATTCCTGTGTACTTTAAGGTAAGTTTAGTCCGGATTTTCATCTTCAACTTTAAAAATAAAGCCCATGCCTGGTTTTGTGTGGATCAGTTTCTTATCGAATTCCTTATCGATTTTTTTCTGAGGTAATTGATATAAACGTCTATGAAATTTGTTCCTGTGTCGAAGTGTGTGTTCCATACCTTATCGGCAATTTCAACTCTCGTAAGCAGTCTCTCAGGATTTTGTGCCATGTAAGATAAAAGATTGAATTCCTTAGGTGTGAGTCGGATCTCTTTCCCGTCACGGTAAACGGTTTTGGTCTGGAAGTCTATTTTGAGTCCGTCATAGACCAATTCCTGTTTAACTATGGTGTCGTTTTTAACGATTTTTCTCTTTAAAAGAGCCCTTATTCTTGCGTCTATTTCCCGAATGTCGAAAGGTTTCACCATATAATCGTCCGCACCCGAATCGAATCCTTCCAGCTTGTCATCCGTAGTTCCCAAGGCTGTCAGCATAATAATAGGTATATCCTTATTTATATTGCGGACTTCTTTACAGACTTCGAAACCGTTTTTCTTCGGAAGAACCACATCTGTTATTATAAGTTCATAGTTTCCCGACCTGAATAATCGGATTCCCATATCTCCGTCATAAGCAGTGCTGGTTTGATATCCGAATTCCTCCAATCCGCGTTTAAGCAGATCCGCAACACGCTGGTCATCCTCTATAATTAATATGCTTGCCATTTGAAACTCATTTATTTGCAAAGATAATGTTTGGTTTTAATACGTCCTAATTATATATGAATATCCGTTTATTATAATAATGTATACCGTTTAATGCAATTTTCAGTTCTTTCCTATCGTCTGTTTTGCTTGATATTGCTGCAAATATTTGTTTATTTAAATTTCTTTTAATATATCCGTGTAATGAAAATTTCTACCCTTTTTATTTGAACACTATGAAGAAAGTTCCAATACCGCAAAAAAATTTTTGCGGTATTTTTCTTTTGTCCTGTAGAAAACTTTTTTACTTTTTTGTCTATTTTTTTAGACAAAAGTTTGTTTGTCTAAGTTTTTAGACTTACATTTGTATTAAGAAAAATTTAAGATCATGCAACTGACCAAAGCAGAAGAACAGATAATGCATATACTCTGGATACTCGAAAGAGGGACCGTTCAGGATATACTTAAAGAATTCGGGGATAACAAACCTGCCCGTACCACAGTTTCTACTATATTGAATATTCTTGAAAGTAAAGAATTCGTATTGCATGAGACCACAGGGCGTGTAAATATTTATTACCCTCTTATCAGCAAAGAAAAATATTCCAAAAATCAACTCAGCGGATTGATAAAAAATTATTTCAACGGATCTTTCTCTTCCATGATCTCATTCTTTGCGAAGGAAAATAATCTTTCGGTGGAAGAAATGGATAAGATTATCCAAGAAACCAAAGAATTTTATAACGAAGAAATCGAGTAATTATGAAAGAGGGGATCCTATATTTATTGAAAAGCGGAGCCGTACTCGGATTTTTCTATTTAGTGTACAGAATATTTCTTCAAAAAAACGGTTCCCTGATATTTAACCGGTTATTTCTGGTGTCCGGATATATTACGTCTCTGTTGATTCCCGCGATTGTTGTAAAGTATAATGTACCGCTCCCTGCAATCCCGATAGAATTCCTCCGTGGGGAATATGTCCCGGAAGAAGTTGCCGCAGCAGCAACGGATACAGATCGTAAATTCGATCTTTGGAGGATCTTGTGGGCGGTTTATATCTCCGGTATGTTATTTATCTTCATAAAAGAGTTAGTAACTGTATGTCATGTAAAATCCCTCATTAAAAATGGAAGACAAAAGAAAGAAGATATTTATAGGATCGTAGAGAGCAGGAATGTTCAGATGCCGTTCTCCGTATTTAAATATATATTCTTCAATCCTTTTATCATATCCGGAAAAGAAAAGGAAATGATAATTGAACATGAAAAATGCCACATCCGCCAGAAACACTGGATAGATCTTATCATAAGTGAATGCATGCTAATACTTATGTGTTTCAATCCGTTCGTATGGCTTTATATAAAGATTCAGAAAGAAAACCATGAATTTTTGGGCGACAGGGAAGTGTTGGATAAAGGTATATCCTTTAATCTTTACCGTGCCGTACTTGTCAAACAGCAATTAGGACGTCCCGTGTTCTCGTTTTCGAATTCATTTTGTCAAACCAACAAATTAAACAGATTGAAAATGATGGAAAAAAATAAAAAATCGCCGTGGAGGAAATTAGCTGCATTTACCGCAGTCCTGCCGGCAATAGCGATGTTCCTGTATTTTACAGCGAAGCCTAACTACGTATTTGCACAGAAAGCAGCATCCCAAAATAAAGAGCAAATGTCAATTAACGGTACAGATGCAAGAATAAAGATTGAGCCGTCAGGAGTAACCCTTACATTCGAGAATATTTTTATAAATGATGTTTCGTATACTCGGCTGCCTGAAAATGAAAGGCCTAAAGTGATTGTCTCGGCAGGAGAAACTGAAAAAGTCGTAAATACTCCCGGATCATCCGGTTCGCTCACTAAGGATGGTTACACTTGGAGCCTTATTTATAGAAAAGGAGAAAACGGAGAGCCCGGTGAAATCCATTTTGCTAATGTCGATAAAGTCGATAACAACACGATTTATTTGATAAAGAATGAAGGCTCCGTAAGGGTCGATAATACTACCGGAGGAAATAAAATAAATCTCCAGTTCACAGGAGACAATTTATCAACAGCGAATATTGTTATCAACGGGGTGCCGTTCGATGTACTCGGAAAACAAAATCAGGCTATTCTTGAAATGCAGCAACCGAGCGGAGCGAAAATCTCATCCAGGGGGTGGATTTTCGAGCAGTCTTCCGCTTAAAGCATTCACGTTTGAACTTAAAGTTACGGAAAATAGTAACGAGCCTCATTATAGGCTGATAATGACTCCTAAGGAAAAAGCCGGGGATTATATTGATGTAAATTCATCCTGGACAGTAGACAACAGCGGTAATGTGGTAAAGCTGGACCGAACCGTTAATATTGAGGATAACGTGGATTTAGACAGGGCTGTGGATTTAAGTCGGGGTATAAGATTGAGAACTTCAAGCCAAAACAGTGGGGATTCTGTTGCATGGAAAGAAACTGCAGTAGCAGTATCATCTAAAGATTCTGACGGTAACACAATCTTTGTAAGGGAAGATACTCCTGATTTTAATGTTTCTATTACCAGAACTTTTGAAGACGGCAAAGAAAGAATAACCTTTAATGAACCAGTGACTTTGAGGATCGGGTCTGATAAAAATGAGAATATCGTTGTAAATAAGTCCGGAGAACAGGTTTCCGATAAAGTTATAATGACCATCGGAGACGCGGATCAGGGGGACAAAACAGTAAAAGTAACAGTGTCGCAGATGAAAGAAACTATATCGGAAGTTAAAGAGATTATCGATAACAGTTCTCTTCTGACGGAATTAATGAAGGATATGGAAAAGAACAATGGAGATATTTCCGAAGTGACATCCACTCTTATGAAACAGATTGAGAACAATGACGAACTTAAAGCTGAATTGGAGGCATTAAGTAAAGTAATACAGGAAACGATGTCCGGAATAATGACTGATACGGCTAAGGAAAAATTCGAAAAAGGCGATCCGTTAGTAATGAATATTAATATGGCTGAATCCGATGATCCTATCGAAGTAGAATTGAGAGGTGCTGTGGAAGGAAAAAACTTCATCTATCGGATTAGTGTCGATGAAGTTGACGACAAAGTCGTAGATATGGTAAATACGATGACTTCTAATCCTAAAGCCGAATTTAAGATTTTTATTGCCGGAAAAGAAATTAAAAAAAATAATATAAAGAATTATAAAAAATAATAGGCAAAATTGGCATGAACTTCAAAAAAACGGTTAAACATTTAATGTTTAACCGTTTTTTTCATATAATAGATAGTCTATATCGGATCGAAAAGGTAAGACGTCAGATCGACTGCCATATTGCGAATGACATAATACGGGTCGAGAGGGATCTCGCGACCGTCGTAATCGATTTGTACGATGGTTCTTCCCCCTGGCTTAGCTGTTACCTCGGCTTCAGAATTAAACGTAAGTTCTTGTATTATTCCGTTGTCGTAATGCAGTACGATCGTTACGTTAGGTAGTCCCCGAAACGTCGGGTAACTGGTTACGATACTGTATGTACCTTCTATGGCTTCTCCATAAACCCAGTTGGATACTGTGATCGTAGATAACAGAAGCTCCAGTCCGCGAAGTTTAACGCAGTAGCATCTGTTAATCTCCGTCGCGGTTATGTCGAGCTGTCTGTAATATACAGCTCCCTTCAAAGTCGTTATTCTTATCTGCGGATTGCTTGTGCCTACAGGTAAGATCACCAGATATTCCATTTTATCCATTTCCGTTGTACGGTAAGGAAGATAGGTTTTATTGTCCGCTATGACCACGACCTCGTCGATATCCGCTTCATTTATCTCGAGTAACATGAAATCCAGCATCGAGTTCCCGTGCCGCATCTCGATATTTATCGTGTGAGCCGGATTTTTTCGTTGAATTCCGTTCTGTACCAGCAAGTCCTGAAGAAACAAAAGATTATCGCTGCTCTGGTCGACCGCTACCGAATCCGGCCATGAAACAGGATAAAGTTCTGCTTCTACGATTTGCTGTGTGTAATTCGGGAAGAAAAGAGAATCCCCTGCTATTGGCACCCATTTATTGGCGCTGTCCCATTCCATAGTGGCATTGCCGTAAGGGTAAACGGTATTCCCGTTATAGATATGTACGTCAAGCTGCCAGTCGGTACGGTCAGCCATGGCCGAAGTAGGGTCTAACGCGGAGTTTACCGCATAATCACCCACCGCACGTGTCGAAAGGTCCTCGTCCATAGCTCCCAAAGATGCCGTAATATTTTTGACTTCTACGGTTCCGTTAGAATCGACGACTATTTCCGTATCCGATCCTTTTTTTGGAGCAGGATAGAGAAAATGCAATAACTGACACTATAAACACGTATTTTTTTAACTTTTTCATATATCAGTTTTTATTCGTTTGTAAATAATTCGAGTGTCTGACCGTCCCCGTAGCCGAGGGAAGTAATCGCTTCTTCGTTCAGGAGTATCTCACCCTGAAATAAAGTTGCCGGTATGGGTACGTACAATTCGTCAGTCTCCTCCGTAATCACAAGCTCGTTGCTTATAATATAATTATAAGTAGGCCAGTTGAAAGTGAAACCATCCGTGTAATGCCTCATCAAATATGACATCGCGATAAGCTGCTGCGGAGTATTGATGCTGAATGTTCCGTTGCCTTCATCCGTAGGGGGTGAGAATGGTATACCGATTCCGTGTTCGGTTTCCTTCCAGCCTGCGATAAAAACGTAAGCGTCGATGTCGTAACCTTGTGGAGTGAGGGTCACAAGATACCGCTTGCCTGCTTCGAGTGTTACGTCAGTTTCGGATAATATTATATAAAATGTATCCGTACTGTTTGAAACCGTAAGCGTTCCGATAAGGAAGTCGGCCGTGGATTCGATCTGTGTGCCCGCCTCGAGAATAAGATAGGCGTGCCCATTGTCCGATTCGCAGTAGGCGTGGAATGCCGTAGCGACATTATCGATTCTTAATTCGATTATCAGGGTGCTTATATCGACCCTCGAATTGTTCTGTCCCGTAAGTTCGAACTCGAGCATCGTGTTCTCACGTACGAAGTTCAACGGTACCGGTGTATGTGTCGGCATAACTCCCTGTACGGTTGCCGTTGCTGTCATCCAGTCCGCTCTGCGGAAATTCTCCAGTGTCGACTGATCTGTTTTTATCCCGTCGTTTCTGATCGTTTCAGTCGGCCAGATAGCGATAATACTGTCGATATAATTATCGTCCAATGAGAAGAAAAACGCATCAGGATCTCCTCTGAATATTCCGTCGCTACCGTATTTGTAATTGTATTTGTTACCGCTTCCATTGCTTCCGTTCGGATATACGGTTGCATCGATATCGTGACCTGCTTCGAAGAAATTGTTTCCGTAACCGCGTACCGTCGCATATACCGGATCTTCGACCACGGATGAGAAAGACAGTTCTCCGTAACTGTTATTATTTCCATTTTTTCCTTCGTCATTCTGACATCCGGCAAGGAATAATATAAGGGCCGCCTGTATGATATAAATTGCTCTTTTCATTTTCCTGTAATTTAATTATCTTCTTTCCCATTGTAGTATAGGATAATATGTAGTCTCGGATCCGAGGTCGTACCAGAAACTTGTTCCCGGCGACGACATCCATCCTGTTGAAAGTACCGGCCATATTCCAGTATAGGTTCCGAATGTAGGCCATGAATCTTGGAATGAGGATACATTTGAATTATCGTCGTCAAGTTCCGCCCAATCGTTCGTTATGTATCCTCCTTCCGAAGAAGTGTAAAGAGTACCCATAGTCGCGAAGCCCTGATAGATATCTTCCGTACCATAAACAGGATCCCCGTTCGGATCTGTACCTGTAATTATCTCTACTTCCGCAGTAATATCGTCGATAGTAGTGTAGCTTCTCGTTATGAAGCCGTTGTTCAATCCGCAGAACCCGCCTACGTATGCTCCGTCATTAGCCGCAGGATTCCCCGCATTTACGGATATCGTACCTCCGAGGGAATAAGTATCCCATATTCCGGATTTGTAGGTTCCTTCTTCATTCCTGTCTTCCGCGGAGCCGCTTATGGAACCGACACGCGGAGCAACTCTGGTAACGGTTATTGTGGGATTCTCGACACGGCAGGCTACTATTTTCGATTGACTGTTCAGCGCGTCTTCAAGCAAGGCTTTTATAAGTTCGTTCTTCACTACGTCTGAAAGGTTATCCGGAAAGGTACCGATCAACGCAAGTCGGTCTTCTTCCGAAAGTATATTGTTGACTTTACCGCAGATCGCGCCTACATAACATGTGTCTGTTGCATTCACAGTAATTTCAGGTTCGATAAGATTCACGTTGCATACTATGCTGTTACCCTGGATCAGCCCGAAGAGTCCCGCAGTGGATTCGCTTGTTGTCATAGTCAGACCTGTGATCTTATGTACGCCTCCGTCGAACCTGCTTCCCGAAGTATTGCCGTATAATTTCATTGGTTTCCAGCTGCCTGCACCAGATACGTCGATATCGCAGACCTGATAGAAATTTCCCGAAGAACCGTCGATCATCTCTAAAGTGTTAAGGTCGTGAATAAGATTCGTGGAGGTCGGTATGAATATCTCGCCTGTAGTCATGTTATATCCGTAACGATACACGTATTCTTCCGTTACCTTAAGATCCTGCGAAGATATCAGAATAAGCCCGTCGCTCTCGAGAAGAACTTCTCCTTTTTTTCAGATCGTTGTCGATGGTCCACACATAAGCGGTATATTGCAATACATGAGAACCGCCCCCTTCATTCTGCATGGAAACGAAATCATCATACCATTTTTCGCGTTTACCGTCGGTGTCCGTGTCTTCGTTGTCGACAGGATCGATATTCGGAAGCAGTTTAACTACTCCAAGATCCGGAACAGGACCTTCCCCGTCGGAAACCACGACGATTTCAACCTTGTACGTGTGCTTCGGATAGAACCATAGTTCGGTATAGAACGCTATAGTAGGATTCGTTTCTACCTGTGCCCTGTAAGGAATATAATATTGTTCCGAATAGTCGTTGCGGGTGATCGGATAATTTTCTTCGTCCTCCCTTGTGGTAAAATCATCCACCTCCGCATTATACGGGTAAAATGCAACAATAGTCATCCTGTCGTAAATAAATATATTACGGTTGGTCGCATTTTCGCCCGGTGCGAGGACATGGTAGAGCTTCCCGTCCTCTACCGTACATTCCATGTTGCGGATATAAGGTTGCGTAAGGTCGTTATTATTATAATCGTCCGTATAATAAATATAAAGACCTACATTGTTAAGTTCGTAATTCTTACCGCCTATAACACTATCCGCCATAGCGTTGCCATTAGGAAGCTCGGCGAGTTTCGAGAACGGTTGAAAATTCACCGACATATTGAGCAAAGCGCCTTCTTCACTGGAATATGTTCCCGTATCAGGTTCTTTGGTACAGGAAATAACCGTAACCGCGGCAATAATAGCGATCAGGAGATTTATGTATGTTTTCATCTGTTTCATTTTTCGATGTTTATCTGGTTATTTCATTACCGGAGCAGGCCACGTTATACCTGTCTCTTTATTGTCGTAAATATATTCGTATACAGTACCCCATGTCGGATCCAGTTCTATTTGCGAGTTCAGTCTCAATAATATTCTGTCGGATTCGTCTTCTCCCGCAATGATTTCATTACGCATTTTAAGAGGGTCCAGGTCCGAAGAGTCGAGCAGCCCGACACAGTTGGAACCTACTGCGTATTCACTGCCGCCGACGAACCTCTGCGCAGTTCCTTCGAGCCAGAAGGAAGTCTTGATAACGTATGCCGACGTGTTAGGCGCACTTTGGCCGCATATTCCTCCGAGAAGAGTTGCGTTTACATTCAACTCTCCGGTGTTGAGGCAGGAAACTATCGCTCCGTCTACCGCATTGGCGTTATAACCGCATACTCCTCCTACGACATTCCCGTCCCAAATATTCCCCGTATTTATACATGCGAGTATTTTACCTGCATTATAGCCGACGATTCCCCCTGCGAACTGTGTTACATTATCGATGTTCGCTTCATTCAAACATGCTACTACCATTCCGGTGTTTCTTCCGCATATAGTTCCGGCATACTGCTGTCCCGTTGCATCGAAACGTCCGGAGAATAACCTGATATTGCGAAGAGTACCGCTGTTCTCGGCAAACAGACCACTATTGGATATGTTGAGGTTAGCGATCCAGTATCCGTTACCGTCGAAAATACCGTCGAAGCTGCCGAAGCCGTCGAAATTGCCATTGCCGTCTTCCACTAACGCATTCAGGTCGATGTCCACTCCGAGTTTATAGCTTTGCGTAAGATTTTTACTTACGTTTAACAGTTGAACGGCAGTGGTTACCATATATGGATTATCGTCGTCGTCATAGGGTACTCCCGGATCTTCCGCGAACATTCCACCTTCAAACAGGGGAAGCGTAAGGGTATTAGATCCGTAAACTATGTTATCTTCAGTCATGAGCAACAATCCCCGCGAGGTGTAAAGTTCTACACGGTCCACATTATCTGTCGGCAGGGTTACGAACTGTATCGCTGTTCCGTTCTTCGCAGCCTCGCCTACATATAACCTGTTATTAACTGTCCTGAGGACTACTTTGGTTATTTTATCCGCTCCCGAATTCACGTAATTTCCCAGATCGAGCGTGAGGTCGTTAGGATCATATGATATGTCACCGTCTTTTATTTCCGTTCTTTGCCACGGAACGTATGTCAATGTTGCCGATACTACCTTCAGTCTTCTTACCGTAATCGTAAGAGTGTAGGAGAATCCCGGAAGAAGTGCGTTTACCGTATTCGTATTGTCCGGGTGGATCGTGAATCCCATAAGATCGTCGTCAGTTGCTGTATAGTCATCTATTTTAAGAGTATTGAACTGCTTGCCCGACAGGGTCATTCCGTTGGGAATAAGGTAGTTTATACCTTCTTTGATTTCGTATTCCCCGGATGTGCGCTCCGCTATCTCTGCAGTATAATTATTAAGAGGTGTCGGAGCCTTTGCTGTAACAGGATAATAGCCGTGCAATGCTATACTGTCCAGTGTGAATGAAACGTTTGTCGGAGGAGTATCTACGAATGTAGGTATCTCGGTGGAATCCACTTTGATAATTACTTCCAACTGCGTCATTACGTGTCTGAATTTAAGAAGATCCGCAGGATCATTGGAACTACCCGGCGTCACTTCCCCTTCGTAGGAAGTATTGACATTGCTTCCGTTGCTCACCCTGCGTCCGTAGTTGCTGAGGACAGCGTCGCTGCTTCCCGTGCTTCCAGCTGTCAGATACATATAACCGTTCTGCGCCCTACCCGAGTATGCGAAGAATCTTATGACATTGCGTGCCAGCGGATAATACGGGGTACCTGATGTAAAAGTAAGAGGTTGTTCGGTATCGTCCAAAGATGCCGGACTCGTTATTCTCGTTTCAGTTATATACTGTTCATTTCTTGCGGTATCGAGGACTGCGATCAGATATATCGGAATCTCATTGGCCAATCCTACCGCAGGCATTATGCCCGACAACCTGACTTCGGACTCTCCGGGAACCACCGGTGTTACGACGTCCGGTTCGTCGTTGGAGCAGGCAGTGAAGAGCACCGCTGCAAGAGACAGTAATGGTATTATATAATTTTTTATTTTCATATCTGTCCTTATTTAATAATTACACCGTAATTTTCTTGGGGATCCCAGTTGGAGAGCGTGCCCTTGAGTTGAATGTTATCGTTAGGTTTCTGAACTTCCGTTCCATTAACGGTTATTGTAAGGATCGTATTTATTGCACGCTCAAACTTAAGATCGTTAAGGTTAGAAACTATATTCTCGAAGTCCGCAATATCATACGTCACGCTTACGCTGAACTGTCCGTCGGTAAGGCTTATCGATACCGTCGTGTCATCCTCGGTTGCAGGATATACCAACACCGTCTCTGATACAGGGGTCGTGAAAAAGTTTGTAGGTGAGGTTACCAGAGAATATGTAAATGATTCGTCCTGAGTATCCAAAGTAAGTCCTGTGTCTCCGCCGAAGAGGTCGAGAGTCGCTTTGCGCTTCGTAGTGGTCAAAGTGAGCGAGCTGACCTGTACATTCGGATTCATATGTTCGCCCGGTTGAACCTTAACTGTTACCTGGCTCAGTGCATGTCTGAATTCCCCGAGTCTTACCGTATCCGCAGTAGTCTTCATATACGGAACTATTGAGGCAGTCGCATTGGCTGTTGCGTAGAGTACGTCAGGCATATTAGCCTGTAAAGAGAGTTTTACAAATGTGGGGTCGTATCCCATGGATACTGCCGAACCGTCCGGTACAGGCGAGTATGCCATGAATACAAGTTCGCTGTCATCGAACGGCCAGTATTTAATATCGTTATTATTCCAGACGAATTCGTAGTGGGTGTCATTTATCTGGTTCGCCGTAGCCGTAGTGTTCTGTATATCCGGATAGGATAGCCAATTCACGGAAACCCCGTTGTAATACGCTGCTGTCACAGCTATCTTGCCGTCGTTCGGGAAACTGCCTGTAGCCTTGGTCCCGAATTCTGTTCCTGCAGAGGCGGAGAGGAGTATGGCCGAACGTTCGGCCGTTGTCCCTCCTTCGTTTTCTCCTCCCCGTTCCGGTGTGGAGACCTCGTCGAGTTCCGGATTACATCCGGCTAAGATCCCCGCACAGCAGGATAATATTATGTATTTATATAACTTTTTCATGTCCGGTAAGTTTAGTCTATGTTAACGTTTCCGGTATCGCCGTCGGTCCACTCTTCGAGTTCTGCATCAAGAAGGATGCGCGTCTTGGTAAGCGTCAGTTTAATCACCTGCGTCTTCCCCGGTACGAATGTCAGCGCCCTGTCGAGTTCTCCCGTGAATGTACTGTCGTATTCCTGTAGTTTGATCGTAACCACTCTGCTTCCGGAAGTTATCGTTTGTCCCGGCATTACAAGCGCGGAATAAATTTTACCATTGGTATCCGTATGTGGAGTTAATGGCGCGACACCGCCTGTCGACGTGACTGTGCCTGAGCTCAGGACAGCATTGCCGTCGAGTTCGAACCCGTTGAGGGTAATAGTCATATTCTGAAGTTCGGTATCTGTGAACTCGTTGCTCGATACTTCAACTCTTACTTTGGCCAGCACGTGTGTGAACTTAAAGTTTACATAGCTTGGCTGGGTATAAACTTCATGAGCCATTAGCAGATCGTATTTCTCGTATCCTTCGCTTTGATCCGAAGGAAGGTCCCATGGGAACGAAGCTGTTGTTCCTGTAACTTCCTTAGGATTTTCAGATAGTGCCGGATAGTATGCCGCCGTAACGTCGAGGGTTGAAATATTATCCCAGTATAGCGCCGGTCCCCTCCATTCATATGTGTTTACTCCTGTGGTAGACGGTTCGTAAGAATATATTCCTGCCAGTTCGTTCACCCCGATCCTGTAAACATGGATCGATTTGTCCTTAAAGAAGTTATTGGTTCCGTCCAAGGTTCCGTCGATATCGAGGGATTGGAGAACAAGGGGTATCGTGTCGCCGTCTTCCCAGTCCGTCACGTCCGCGCTGATTGTTACAGCAGTCTTGCTTAAATCAATCTTCAGTGTTGTCGCAATCCCTGGACGGAACTCTATGTTCTGTCTGTATGTAGCATTATACGTCCTGTTCGAACTGCTGACTGCTACCACTGTTCTGCCTGATGTGATAGTTTGAGGATCGATTATGGCAATGGCACTGCTGCCGTCGTCTCCGACGTTTTTAGCGACTGTTATATTACCGCTGTCTGTTCATTGGATGAATACACCGCGGTCGACCGTTCCTCCTGTTACGTATTGCGGAAGAACAAGATTCATTGCTGCAAGTTCGTCATTATCGAATGTGCCGTCCTCCGATGTCAGTTGCACCACTACTTTAGCAGCAGGGTGTGTGAGCTGGAAGTTCACTCCGTTGCTTGCAGTCTGTGTCACAGGTGTCGCAACAAGGTAATCGTCTAACTGTGTCGTATTGTACTGAGGTTCTCTCAATATAGACGCGTAGAATGTGGACGGGCTCGCTATGCTCTCCCAGTAAACCACCGGATTTGCAGCGAATGTATCGGTCGCACTGTTATATGTAAATGTAGAAAGTTGAGTTCTGTCGGAAGCGTTGCCAGTATATACCACCATCTGCTCGCCGTTCTGTACGCCTGTCGCACCGCTTACGGATGTTCCGACTGTGATCGCGTCCATTGATATTTCATCCGTATCCCAATCCACGACATTCGCGCTCACCGTGAAGCCTTCTTTGTTAAGTGTAACTATCATTGTAAGGGCTTCGCCTGCGTTGTAAGTCATTCCAGCTGCAGGAGCATTGACAGTATAGTCGCGTCCGTTGATAGAGACTGTTATCACAGGATTATTTGCCTGTATTGTCTGAGATTGGATAAATGCGATGCCGTTATCCGTGTCAGTACGATCCACTACGATATTTGTCGTTTCCGTTCCGTTCACGAATTGTCCGTTCTGTTCCGTACCGCCAGTTGTGGAATTCGGCAGAGTGATGGTTGCCCCTGCAAGGTCGGTTGCAGAGAACGTATCGGATACGAGCCTGATTATCAGCTTAGAGGTAGCGTGCCTTAAGGTAAATCTTGCGCTTGTGTTTCTCGGAACACTCAGGGGGTCTGCTATGAGCACGTCAGCCACCTGAGTGTTATTCAGTGCATCTGCCGCTGTTATGGACGCGCGTAAGTTTGCAGGATTCGCTGCGATATCTTCCCAATAGAGCGGAGTGGAATTCGATACCCATTCGCCCTGTGCATTATAAGTGAATGCTCTTAGTAAATTATATCCGCCTGTACCCTGTAAATATACATTCATAATATCTCCTGCCGTTACACCTTGGCTTGCCGCAGCCGGAGTAGTAACCGACAATACTGTAAGTTCCACTTCGTCAGTGGTCCAGTCCACGACATTCGCGCTCAATGTCACACCTTCTTTGTCGAGGTTGATGGTCATCGTCAACGCTTAGCCTGCGCTGTAAGTCAGACCTGTCGCACCTGCATTTGCCGTGTAGTCGCGTCAGTTTATAGTTACTGTAGCTACCGCACCGTAAGCGTTAATCCTTTGCGGTTGGATTATAGCAATACCGTTGTTTACGTCGTTCCTGTCTACTTCTATGTCTGCATTTATCGTTCCCGGAACGAATTGCCCGTTGACTTCGGTTGCACCTGTGGTGTATCCAGGAAGAGTTATAGTGGCACCTGCAAGGTCTGCTGTGCTGAACGTGTTGGATGCGAGCCTTACGATAAGTTTGGAAGCTGCATGTCTCAATGTGAAATCCGCACCCGAGTTCCTCGGAACACTCAGATCATCCGCGATAAGGATATCAGGAATCTGGTTGTCGTTAATCGCCGGAGCCGCTATGATAGATGCACGCAGGGTTGCAGGATTTGCCTCTATATCTTCCCAATAGAGTGGAGTAGAGTTAGACACCCACTGTCCCTGGGCGTTATATGTGAATCCTCTGAGTAAATTATAAGATCCGTTGTCTTCGAGATAAACGTTCATCACGTCGCCCACTGTTACGCCCAGGCTCTCCCCAGCCGGAGTACTTACCGGAAGAACGTTTAGTTCGATCTCGTCTGTGGTCCAGTCGACTACGTTCGCGCTTATCGTAACTCCTTCTTTGTCGAGGTTGACGGTCAACGTCAACGCTTCGCCGGCGTTGTATGTCAGTCCGCCGGCCGGAGCATTCGCGGTATAAGGACGTCCGTTTATATTTACGGTAACTACCGCGCTGTTAGCGGATATGGTTTGAGGCTGTATGATAGCAATACCGTTGTTCCTGTCTGTTCTGTCTACGGTGATGTTTGCTGTACGTGTACCTTCCACGAATAATCCGTTTATTGCGCTCGCGCCTGTGGTATATCCCGGAAGAGTTATTGTGGCGTTCGCAAGTTCGTCCGCATTGAACGTGTTCGAAGCGAGCCTTACTATAAGTTTTGAAGCTGCGTGCCTTAATGTGAATGCAGCGCTCGTATATTGAGGGACGCTTATTGGATCCGCGATAAGGATGTCCGCAACCTGATTACTGTTAAGGGCTGGTGCCGCGGTCATCGATGCGCGAAGATTCGCTGGATACCGGTCTATATCTTCCCAATAAATAGGAGTATCAGCCTGCCATTCTTCTTGTGTATTATATGTGAACGATCTTAGTAAGTTCCATGTGTCATTGTTCTCCATGTAAACATCGAGGACGTCTCCGACTTCCACACCTACGCTCTCTGCCGCAGTGGTGCTGATCCTGAGTACGTTTATATCGAGTTCGTCCGTGGTCCAGTCGATAACATGTGCGCTGATAGTTACGTCCTCCTTGTCGAGGTTGACCGTAAGCATAAGTGCTTCGCCCGGATTATATGTGAATCGTGCATTTCCCGGATAAGCGTTATAAGGACGTCCGTTTATGGTTATCGTAATGATAGGTTCTCCTTCTTCCAGTGTCTGCGGCTGTATAATAGCTACACCGTTCGATGTGTCTGTGCGATCCACTGTAATATTCGTACGTACCGTACCTTCTATATACTGTCCGTTCTCTTCGTATCCTCCTGCGAGGTATTGCGGAAGAGTGAGGGTCGCACCTGCAAGCTCTTCAGCCGTAAATGTCTCTGAAGCCAGTCTTACGACTACTTTAGATAATGCGTGGTGTAAAACAAAGTTAGCTCCCTGATGGCGCGATACGGTAAGATCATCCGCTATAAGAATGTCAGGCATCTGCGAGTCGTTAAGTGGTTCCGCTGCTATGATAGAAGCGCGCAGTTCCGCTGGGTCCTGTTCGATGCTCTCCCAATAGAGGGGGCTGTTTGGCGTCCACGTTCCGTCTTGGTTATAAGTAAATTCGCGGAGCTGGCTGTAATTTTCAGAATCCGTATCTTTGATATATACGTTCATCACGTAACCCGGAGTAACCCCAACGGTTTCACCTGCCGGAGTACTTACGTCGAGAATGTCCAGCGTTACTTCTTCCGTAACCCAATCGACTACAGTCGCGCTTACAGTAACGCCTTCCTTATCTATATTAATTACGATTATCTTCGCTTCACCCGCGTTGTAATTGAATCCGTCTGTTCCTGCCGCTGCAGTATATGTATTGCCGTTAAGAGTAATCGTAGCGACCGGACTTCCGGAACTTACCGTTTGAGGCTGGAAGATGGCTGTTTTGCCGTTATCCCCTTCTACCGGAAGAATGTTTATTCTGTCCGTACCTTCGATGAACTGCCCGTTCTTTTCGTAACCGCCTGTCAGGTAGTTAGGGAGAAGTATCTCCGCCCGACCGAGATCGTCTGCACTGAATGTGTTGGAAGCAAGCCTGATGATTGCTTTGGATGCCGCATGTCGGAACGTAAGGTCAAGCCCCGTATTCTTGGCTGTGGTGTAATCGTCTGCAATAAGTATGTCCGGTAATTGAGTCTCGTTCAGAGCGTCTGCAGCAATTATAGAAGCCCGGAAATTCGCAGGATTCTCGGAGACGTCTTCCCAGAATACAGGACTCGCCGCATCCCACCTGCCTGATGAATTATAGGTGAAAGTTTGAAGTAATCCGTATTCTCCATCTTCTTCGACATATACGTTCATCACGTCGCCGACTTCTACTCCCATGCTCTCGCCTGCTTCGGTGCTCACCTGTATGGCGTCATAATACGTCATAGGTCCGTCCAGCCACGGTTCGATGGTCGCGCTGACAGTTATAGGGGTCTGACTGAGGGTTATGTAAAAAGTGTACTGATAGCCTCCCTGTATGTTTAGTGTGTCGCTCATGTATGCTGAGAAGGTGCTTCCGTCAGTTCCTGTAAATTCGAAGGTAACGCCTTACCTGCCTGTCTCGGCATTACGATCCCGTATCTTTCATCTTCATCGTCACACAGAGGAAAGGTTAGATCCGCCATACTGTTGACGTCGATATTCATAATCTCGTTTCGAAGGTCGTAGGTTCCCTTGGTATACATTCCCTTGACGGTGAGTGTAAGTTCGGAAGGATCTATAAAATCACTGTCATCCTGCGGTCTTACTACGAATATCATCTTCGATAATCTGTGATGGAAATTAAGTTGTACTGCCGGATACTGTTTAGAGTATCCCGAAATATGATCCGCCGACAACAGGTCGATATCCGGAAGGATGGTCTGGTCTGCTGTAGAAACAGGAATAAGCATGTCTACATCCAGTCCTGCATAAAAAGGATAATATGCCCTGAATGTAACCGCGCTTCCGTCCTGCGGAAAATAAACCGTTGCCGAAGGAGTGGAAGGCTCGAAAACGCCGTCCGCTCTCGGAGTGTAATAATGGTAATTATAAACATTGTTAACGATCTCTGTCCCGTTATGCGTGAGCATGGCCAGACCGATCGCGTCGTTGTCGTCCCATGAAGTGTCATGAACGCGTGTTCCCGTACCTATACTTGCCGTGAAAGTCGCCTCGACCTTCCCATCTGCAGTAGGATTCACAGTCTCCGTCCTGTCTTTGGTGCAGGAAAAAAAGACCGCTGCAGCGCATACGGATAAAAATAATCTGGTAATTCGTCTTTTCATATCGTATGATTTTTTAATATTCTATTGTGCTTCGAGCCATGATTCGGTACCCTCGTACCAGTCGATTATGTTCATTTCGAAATTCACGCCTACGTTGAGTTCGAGCGTGATATAAAGAGGTTGGTGTACGTTCACTGTATGGAATCCGTCGAATGCGTCCGTAACGTCGACAGATATATTGGAGAAGCTGTCATTCTCGAACATTACCCGTACGTCGAGATTCTGGTCGCTATCCCCGTCGATCCCGATAAGAGTATGTCCGTCGATATAGTTTCCATCTGAATCACGAAGAAGTGTAAATTGAACCGTGCCGTTTCTGAGAACTTCCGGACGTTCTTCACCGTTTACAGGAGGGAATCCGTTGTCGATATCCCTCGAAAGTGCTACTCCATCAAGAGTTCCGACAACATGATCGATAAGTGAGAGCCCGTTACCCGTGAAAATCACCCTTACATACACTTGACGCGTCTGCTGGTGCATCGGAAGGGGAATGATTTGCGATAACTGATTGAAAACAACTTCGTCTATTGTCGATCCTCCGCTGAACGGACCTGCTTCAAGAGCCGTTCCACTGGCGTGGCTTCCTACTGTGACAGTGCGTTCCTCTACCGTTACGTTATCCGCGCGCTCCCAGCCGATGAATTCATATTCTCCGGTAGGAAGATTTACGTCCACTCCGTTGATATCGGAAGTGAAAGTGTAAACATCGTCTTGGTCCTCAGTCGAAGTGACCAATATATTCACCGTGCTCGAACTGCTTTGCGGAGAAGTATCTATCCATCTCGGTTCGATTCTCAGCACCTTCCAACAGTCTTCGTTGTCTTTAGAATCTTTTATACAGGCTGCAGCGATAAATAATATCACTGCTAAAAAACCCGATTTCAAATATACATTCATATTTTATATGGTTTTATTATTTCACTTTCACGTCGGTTTCTCCGGGTTCTTTAGTGGCAGTATACCATTTGCTAAGATGAAAATGAGGGTTGTTACTTACTGTAATCTTACATGTATTGGATGCTTTATGGTATTGGACAGAATATTTCACTGCCTTTTTCCGCTATTTCGGTAAAATCAATTTTTATACCAGTTAAATAAACTGTGTTGTTTATATGTCGATTTGAGCGCAGATAATGTTCGAGAAGGTCGTGAAAATGATTATAAAAGGTTTGGTGGGTGTAGAAAAAACACTTTTGTGACCGGAAAAAAACTTTTTAACGGCGGCTGTTTTTACTATTGGAATAATAAAGATTATTTATAATTCGGAATATTCACGGAATGACTCCGTCCTTTATAAAAGACAGATGCATGCCGGTGAATTTAACTGTATTTTTGCAAAACGATCTGCAGATCTATAAGTATCTTTTATTTTAAAAATCTCGATCTCATTGTCGTTCATAGAGGCGACAAAAAGAAATTTTCCATCGGAAGAGATATTGATGTCTCGCGGATGGCTGCCTGTCCTTATATAATTTCTTAACGATAATCTACCGTTAAAGTCTTCAATATTAAATTCGGCAACGCCGTCGTTATAATTCCGGAATGAAGTATAAATTTTCTTTCCGTCCGGCGAAATTTTTAAGGCTCCTCCGTCTGCGTCCTTCCATTCACGATTTGCAGTATATTCCGCAGTCTGTAACAGTTCGCCGTTGCTGTAAATAAAAGAAATTATCGAACAATCGAGTTCATTGATTAAAAATACTTTTTTTCCGTCCGGATGGAAGCACATATGTCGTGGACCTGCACCGTTCTTCATTTTGTATTTTTTCAGACTTTGTTCATTGATGAACTTTTCTTTATTGCTATAATCGAGTTCATAACGGTAAATATGATCTGTTCCAAGATCTGTCGCAAAGACGTATTCTCCGTCCGGAGTAAATACTATGCAATGAATATGCGGCTGCTCTTGTCGTTCGGGGTAGGTTCCGTGTCCTGTGAATTTTATTATTTGTTTTTCGTTGCTTATAGTTCCGTTTTCTTCTATACAGAAAACGCTGATACTTCCGGAACCGTAATTTGCCGTAACCAGGAATTCACTCCTGATATCTTCAGCGATGAATGTTATTCCGTTTTGCCCGGAATAAGATCTGCCGGTTTCCGAGAGTGAATCGCTGAAAATTGAAAATGCAGTCACGAACGAGAGTCCGTCTCCGCTGCCATTCTCCGTTACCGTATACATATGATTATTTTTTCTGCTCTTTATTATATATGACGGATTGTTAATAATATAGCTGTTAGTTAATTTTAATTGCCCGTTGTCTTTCATTTGAAACGAGAAAATACCTTCGCCGTTATCGTTATTGTAAATTCCGGTTAAAAATTTTTCCATGTCTTATAAATAAGAAATATTATAACAAACATATTCAAGAATAGTACCGTAGGACTTAACTGCCGATTATATGCGGTTGTGGCACGGTAGATGCGGTTATTAAACGGTTAAAATCCGGAAAATTGAAAAAAGTAGCGGTCATAGGCGGTGGATTCTCCGGCCTTTCTGCAGCCTGTTATATGGCTAAGGAAGGTTATGAGGTAGAGTTGTTCGAGAAAAATTCCTCTCTCGGAGGACGTGCGCGGCAGTTGGAAATCAATGGTTTCAGGTTCGATATGGGCCCGACATTTTATTGGATGCCTGATGTTTTCGAATCTTTTTTCGAAGATTTCGGGAGCACTGTTGATGAAAATTACAGGCTTGTAAGGCTTGATCCGGGATATGAAATATATTTCGGGAAAGGCGGTCGTATTAATATCCATAAAAGTTTGGACCAGTTGATCGAAACCTTCGAAGGAATAGAAAAGGATAGTAGTTTATTTTTACGAAAATATCTGCGTTCCGGAGCATATAATTATAGCGTGGCTATGGATAAGGTGGTTTATAAACCGGGAAATTCCATGTCCGAACTGATAATGCCTGAGACTATACGGAGTGCCGGACAATTCACGAATACTCTTAGTGCTGTAATCCGGAAAAATATCAGGGATAGCAGGTTAAGGCAGGTGCTGGAATTTTCTGTACTTTTTCTGGGTGCCAAAGCCGACCGCACACCTTCGTTTTACAGGTTTATGAATTATGCGGACATGATTCTTGGAACATGGCACGTGATGGGAGGAATGTTTAAGGTCGTAGAGGCTATGTCTGCAATCGCACAGAGGTCAGGGGTCAGGATACATACCGGGACTGAAGTTCGGAGAATAATTGTAAACGGTAAAAAAATCTCCGCAGTGGAGACTGCCGGCGGAATAACTGCCACGGATATCGTGATCTCCACCGCCGATTACCGACACGCGGAGATGCTTTTACCGTATAGTTTCAGAAGCTATAGCGACAAATACTGGAGAAAAAAAGACATGGCACCTTCCGCAATTCTTTTCTATCTTGCTTTTGATAAACGTCTTAAAAATGTAAACCATCATACTTTGTTTTTCGACAGCGATTTCGAGAGGCACGCGGATATGATATACGGTAAACCCGGCTATCCGGACGATCCGTTATTTTATGCCAGCTTCCCGTCTGTCACAGACCGTTCGCTTGTACCGGAGGAAAAGGATTTGGGAATCATACTTATTCCCCTGGCATCCGGCATAAAGGAGAATAGGGATATAGCGGATGAATACTATAGAAAAATTACGGATAGAATAAAAGAGGCTGCCGGACAGAATATTACCGACAACATACTGTTTAAGAGAACTTATTATCCTACGGATTTTATCCGGGATTACAATGCTTATATGGGTAATGCTTACGGTCTTGCGAATACGCTGTTTCAAACGGCGTTTCTTAAACCGAAGGTAAAAAGCAGGAAACTGGAAAATCTGTTCTATGCGGGACAACTGACAGTTCCGGGGCCTGGGGTTCCTTCCGCTATAATATCCGGAAAGATTGCCTCGGGAGAAGCATTAAAATATCTCAGAAAAAAACGATGATATGAAATTATATAAAGAAGCATCTTATAGTTGCAGCAGAATGATAACTGAAAAATACAGCACGTCTTTTTCTATAGGGGTCCGTTGTCTTGATCCGGCAATAAGGGATGCCGTGTATGCGATTTACGGTTTTGTAAGGCTTGCCGACGAGATTGTCGATACATTTCACGAATATGATAAAGAAAAGATTTTAGACCGCCTGGTCGATGATTATCGATGTAGTTGCGAGGAAGGCTTGAGCATCAATCCGGTGGTCAATGCGTTTGTTCATACGGTGAAAAAATATGGGATAGACGACTCACTTATCGATTCGTTTATCAAAAGTATGCGAAGTGATATAGAAAAAAAGAATTTGATGAAGAGGGGATAAAAGAATATATATACGGTTCGGCAGAATCGGTAGGTCTGATGTGCCTTAAAGTATTTGTGAACGGAGATGAAAAAGAGTACCGGAAATTGAAATATCCCGCACAGAAACTTGGCTCTGCCTTCCAGAAGGTAAATTTTCTTAGAGATATACGACAGGATTCCGGTGAACTCAGCCGTAACTATTTCCCTGTATTAAAATACGAACCTCTGACCGAACGTACCAAAAGAATTATAATAGAAGACATAATGCATGATTATGCATGTGCGGAGAAAGGCATCAATGAACTGCCGCGCTGTGCCAGACTTGGGGTCAACACTGCGTATATTTATTATCGTACACTAACGGCACGTCTTGCAGAGACCCCGGCGGAGAAACTGACGGAGAAAAGAATACGTATAGGTAATGGACAGAAACTTCTTCTTTTCGGGAAATCATATTTAAATGTAAAATTCGGTTAATGATGGTAATACTTTTAGATAAGGACGGAAATATAATAGGATCGCAGGAAAAAATGGCCGCTCATGTCGACGGTAGTTTACATCTTGCTTTTTCGGTTTTCGTGTTCGATTCACAGGGGCGGATACTTCTCCAGAAGAGGGCTTCCGATAAGTATCACTCCGGAGGGTTATGGACAAATACCTGCTGCAGCCATCCTGTGCCGGGAGAAAATATCGAAGAAGCAGCCCACAGGAGGCTCATGTATGAGATGGGGATGGATTGTAAACTGTATTTTGTCGACAAGTTTACTTACAGGGCAGAGCTTGATAATGGACTTACGGAACACGAGACCGATTATATTTTCATAGGCATATCGGATAAATATCCGCTTCCACATCCCGAAGAAGTGGAAGGTTTCAGGTATTCTTATCCGGAAGATATCAGGGCGGATATATTGAGAAATCCCTCCGATTATACCGAATGGTTCCGTATAATTATGGATCGTTATGGAGAAATTATAGAAGACGAACTTGGTTTGATTGCCATATGAAAATAGCAGTTATCGGTGCAGGAATAGGAGGACTGGCATCTGCCATAAGACTGGCGGCTTCCGGGCACAGCGTTGCCGTGTTCGAAAAGAACTATGCTCCCGGAGGTAAGATCTCCGAACACCGGAAATCAGGGTTCCGATTCGACACAGGGCCTTCTCTATTTACATTGCCGGAACTTGCCGGTGAGCTTTTCGATATTTGCGGTAAGGACATTCGCGATTATCTGGATTATGTGAGATTGGAAACCAACTGTAAATATTTTTTTCCTTCGGGTACTGTTTTTAATTTCTTCCATGAAAAGGAGAGGTTAACGAAAGAAATTGCGGATAATACCAAGGAAAAACCGGAAAAAATATTCGACCGTCTGCGTAAATCTGAAGAAGCGTATAACCTGGGGGCACCGGTGTTTCTGTTCAATAATTTCAGAAAACTTTCGAATTTTACCACTGAACCGTTCCGTAAAATGCCATCGCAATTACATAAACTCGACTTCTTCAGAACAATGCATCGTGCCAATTCGGAAGATTTCGATGATCCGGAAATATCGATGATATTCGACCGGTATGCCACTTATAACGGTTCCAGCCCGTTCAGAGTCCCGGCAACGCTTAATATGATAGCGCATCTGGAGAATAACCTGGGGGCTTTTTCCCCGAAGAGAGGAATGTATTCCATAGTGGAAGCTCTCTATCGTCTTGCTGTCGATGCCGGTGTCGAGTTCCGTTTGGGTGAAAAAGTAGAAAAAATAATTGTAAAAGACAGGCTTGCCGCCGCTGTAAAAACTGCTGTGACCGAGTTCCCTGTCGACGCGGTCGTGTGTGCCGTCGACGCACGATATGCCGCAGAGAATCTTTTCGAGTATCATCCGATTAAAAAACGGCTGAATAGAGCCGAACCGTCTTCTTCCGCAATGATATTTTATTGAGGAATCGACAAAGAGTTTCCTGAACTGGAACTTCATAATATTCTTTTTACATCGGATTATAAAAAAGAGTTCCGGCATATATTCGGTAAAAAAACAGTTTATGAAGATCCTACCGTGTATATATTTATAAGTTCTAAGATCGTCAGGTCAGATGCACCGCTAGGTTCGGAGAATTGGTTCGTAATGATAAATGTACCGTCAGATATTGGACAGGAATGGGAAGATCTGGTTGCTTGCACCCGCAAAAACATAATCGATAAAATAAATAAAATTCTGGGTGTCGATATTGAAAAACATATCGTGTGCGAAAATATAGTGACTCCGCAAAATATTGAAAAAAATACCTCCAGTGTCGGAGGGGCGCTCTATGGTACATCGTCGAATTCGATGTTCTCTGCATTTCTGCGTCATCCGAATAAATTGAGGAAGTTTGAAAATGTTTATTTTGCCGGAGGAAGCGTTCATCCCGGAGGTGGAATTCCATTGTGTCTGGCGAGTGCTAAAATCGTTGCGGACGAAATAAACGGTTTATGAATTGGGCTGAAAAAATAATGACGCATAAAGAACTGCCTGTGGCATATATTAAATTCTATGCCGTTGGTCTTGTTATCTTTATGGTTCCTTTTACGCGTCCGTTGTTCGTTCATATAATTGCACTGTCCTTACTGCTTGTGATTTTTACCGTATTCTATATGGAAAAGAATTGGAACGGTAAGTTAATATGGGTTTTAACAGCGATTGCAGTATCTTCTTTTTTTATTGAAATGACAGGTGTGAATGGCGGCGAGATATTCGGTGAATATAAATACGGACAGGGACTTGGCGTTAAGGTCAATGGAACTCCTCTGATAATAGGTATAAACTGGGCGTTTTTAAGTTATGCCGCTCATGATATTGCATCGCGGGTTGTAAGATCAAAAATGGTCGTGATTATTCTGGGTGCGGTATTGATGATTATATACGACCTTATTATGGAATGGGTCGCACCGCTAATGAATATGTGGAGTTTTGAAACGGGTTATCCGCCGTTCCGTAATTTTACCGCATGGTTCCTGTTCTCACTTATATTTATCTCTTTGTTCGAATTGTTCCGTATCAAATCCGATAATCGTTCCGCGAGGGTACTTTTTATTATGCAACAGATTTTTTTCGTGATAATCGGCATTTACGGCGCGATATTTATAAGAGGGTAGTATAAAGTTTTAATTATGGCTACAGTAGGGGTTTTACTTTTCATATTTGCGGTCGTCAGTCTGACAGTATCCGCATATAATTATTTCAGCCGTCCGTATCTTCCTAAGAATATTATTCTGGAAGATGAGCCGTTTGTTTCCATATTGATTCCCGCCCGTAATGAGGAAAATAATATTGCGCGCCTACTCGACGATCTGAGAAAACTGGACTACCGTAATTTGGAGGTAATAGTATACAATGATAATTCGACGGACAATACTGCACGTATAGTGGAGGATAAAAAACTTTACCTGAATATTAAACTTATAAATGCAGGAGAACCTGAGAAGGGATGGACCGGAAAAAAATTATGCCTGTGAAATACTGTCGCGCAAAGCGAGAGGTGATTTTGAAATATTTCTGGATGCGGATGTTCGTGTAGGCAGTGATTTTATACCCGGCGCGGTAAAATATATGAGGGACAACGGACTCAACCTTCTTTCGTTATTTCCCTGCCAGATAATGACCGATAAAGGAAGCCGTATGGTAGTACCGCTGATGAACTGGATACTTTTAAGTCTCTTACCTCTAAGAGCTGTCGAACGAAGCACTATTCCGGCTCTTGCAGCAGCAAACGGACAGTTCATGATGTTCCGACGAGAGGACTACGATGCCGTAAGACCGCATAACGTTTGCCGGAAAGAGAACGTGGAAGATATGGCAATAATAAAACTTTATAAGAACTGCTGTTATAAAACCGCTGTTCTTCTCGGATCAGAAGATGTTTACTGCCGTATGTATGAGGGATTTAAAGAATCCGTTTACGGCATGTCGAGGAGTGTTTTCGATTTTTTCGGAAAGTTGGAAATAGTCGGTTATTTATTCCTTATCGCTACAACCGTGGCTCCTTTTATCATATTTATTTTCAACGGGTTGTTAATGGGAATAATTTATCTGCTGATAGTTATACTCATGAGGATTTTCGTTTCGCTTGCAAGCCGTCAGTCAGTGATGCAAAATATTTTACTAATGGGGCCTCAACAGATAATTTTAGGAATTATAATGATAACGGCTTCAGTAAGCCGCAGAAAAAAGAACATGAAATGGAAAGGAAGAAATATATACGTATCAGAATAATTTTAATAAGCCTTGCCCTATTGATATGCGGATCGTCCCGATCGGAATATTCCGAAAGAATCTATTCTGCTTATATCACCGGAGATATGAATGAATGGGAGAATGTTATAAATGAAATAGAAGAACAGGAAACTTTAACTATCCGGGAAAAAAAAGAATTGCTGGAATATTATTACGGCTATGTCGGCTTCCTGTTGGGAGAAGGAAAAAACTCCGGTGCGAAAAAATATATAACAAAGGCTGACGATCTGATATACCGGCTTGAAAATTCCGGTTCCTCGGATGCTATGGTTTTGGCATGCAAAGGAATTTTTCTGGGCTATAAAATGAATTTGTCCAGGATAAAAACTCCTGTACTCGGACCGATGTGCATGAAGTATATCAATAAGGCTTACGAAACCGATCCGGAAAATATTCAGGCTATCGCCGATAAAGGACATATGCTGTACAATGCGCCATCGTTGTTCGGCGGAGATAAAAAAGAAGGAATAATTTATCTCGAAAGAGCAGTGAAAAAACTGGAGGATACGGGTACGGCTAAGGGTAATTGGATGTACCTTAATATTCTTACCGGTCTTGCGCAGTATAAAAATTCTATGGGCGATAGGCAGGGAGCAATTGATACTTACGAAAAAATAATTGCGTTCGAACCTGACTATGTATGGGTTCGCGACGAACTTTATCCTGAATTACAAAAATAAAAGCGGCCGGAGCCGCTTTATTTAATTTTTGGAGTAGAGACCTATACGGTTGCCTTCACAATCCAAAATGGTACAAAAGAATCCTCCGTTTTCGCATTGGATTGCGGTTTTGGAAATTATTGTTGTTCCTCCGTTAGTTTCTGCAATGGTAACGGATTTTTCTATATTTTCCGTATTGAAACTCACCAAAACCCCTTGTGCGGATGGTTTGAAATTTTCTGCAAAAGATATGGATCCGATATTTTCGCCTGACGAACCAGCGATAAATCCCATTTTCTCAGTGTCGCATTCCATGCGCTCGATAGTGCATGAAAAAAGTTTCTCATAGAATTTTACGGCCCGGTCGAAGTTTGCTGCCGGGATATCGAAGAAAGCAATTAGTTTTTCCATTTTTATATATTTTATTCAGTGCGAAATAACCAATTTCCGCACTAGTAAAATTGTAAAAAACGGACATCTTTACAGATTGTCGAAATAATCTGAGTATGGGCAGGAAGTTTTAAGATATCCCGAAGGAGTAAAACCCGTAAACTTTTTGAAATCCCTGTCCATATGGGATTGGTCGTAATATCCGGAATCGAGGCTTACTGACGTAAGGTCCCTTGTGCCGGCCTGCATAAGAGCAAGAGCCTTCTGATAACGCACTATGCATATAAATTCTTTAGGATTTGTACCGACATAAGATGAAAATATCCTGTTGAATTGTTTGTTACTGAGACAGGTATGTTTCGCTATCCGTGATACATCAGCCTGCCCGGATTCGATCAGGTTTACCGCATAACTCATGCGGTTGTGATTAGGAAACGCGTCTTCCCGTATATGATTCGAAAGACATTCGTCAATGATCTTCTTTAAAGAGAGGCCGTCGTGCGCTTCCTGTATCCGTTTTTCGAGATCTACGAGCCATTGGATCCCTGATGAATACAGCGGGACCGAGATGTTTTTTAGTTCGTTTACCGGGAACGGGACAAAGGCCCTCGCTCCGTGCGGGGTGAACGTAATGCATACCATATCCGTAATACCTTCTACTGTCAAATCCGAATAGGACGTAGTCTGTCCGCAGATAAATGAACGGGACTGATTGCATCCGTTGAAAATATCGTATGGGAGTCCTCCCCTGTGTATCATAATGTTGATTGTGCCGTATGGAATTACCCGTTGTTTCGCAGGTTCGGAACTAAAAGTTCTAAGGAACCAGTAATTCTTAACGAACGGCGCAAGCATGGAAGAAGGATATAGATATTTGTATTCGAACATAACATTTGTTTGACCCCATAAAATTAATTAAATTAGAACAGGTTTTAATTATAAGAAGTAAAAAAATGAAGAAAATTATATTTTTTAGTTTAATATTTTTCATTCTTCCGACTTCTGCCTTGAATTCGCAGGATATATATGTTTATGGAAAAGTTTTATGCGACAGCCTTAATCTGTCTTTGATAGGCGCTACTATTAATTGGGCGGGTAGCGATGCCTACGTTATAGCCGGTGAGAATGGTCGTTTCTCTATTCCTGTTATAGAGCATAAGGATTCTCTTGTAGTGCGTTTCATCGGTTATGTAAGCGATACGGTAAAAGTCACGGATATTGACGAGGAAATCATTTTTCGACTCATAACAGATACTACAACAATTTGTGAGGGAATAATATGTAGAAGGGTTGAACTTAATTCTTTTTTGGATAACGAATAAATGAAGCGGTCCGTGGGGACCGCTTCATTTATATAGAGTTCTGAAAATTATTCGATAACGATGATTTGGTTTGTGCCGATTTCTTTTGCGAAGTTCAGATCATGGGAGATCAGCAGAATTGTTCCCTTATATTCTTTTATGCTGTTCGTGAGTATCTCCATACTGCGGATGTCGAGATTGTTCGTGGGCTCGTCCAGAATAAATACGTCAGGAGTACTGTCTTTAACTGCCATACAACACAGTGTGAGCCTCAGCTTTTCACCTCCGCTGAGCGCGGAACATTTTTTCTCCCAGGACTCCTTTGGGAAGAGATACCTATGGAGCTCGGTCTTTATTATATGGTCGTGGATATTGGTCGTATTGAATTTATCGACCTGCTCTATTACGGTAAGAACAGGATCTATTAAAGAATATTCCTGATCGAGGTAGATGTGAGAGAATTCAGTACGCTGAACGATCCCGCAGGATGGTTGGAGGTAATTCATTATTATTTTTAGCAGGGTGGTTTTGCCGGAACCGTTATCTCCGCATAGTTGTATGCGGTCTCCGCTGAAAATTTTTACGGACAGTGGGTGCTTCCATAGATAATTATCCCCGGAATAGCTGAAATTGATATCTTCAGCGGAGAACAGAACCTTGCCTTTATGCAGTTCCGACTGCTCTATTTTCACCTTCATATCGTGGCCGGGAGCAAGTTTGGCGCGCAGTTTCCGGATCTCTGCCGCAGTGTTTTCGATCTTCTCTGCGTGTTTGTCTGCCAGATTATTATAACTTTTTTCAGCGTTGTCCTTCAGTGTCTTCATCATTATACGTGGGACGCCTTCCCGTTTCTTTTGTTTTTCTCCGCGTAAGTCCTGCTTCTGTTTTCGATCCATTACCTCCGAGGCCGTACGGCGTGCGAGACGGAGTTTTTTTTTCTTTTTCCCCGATACTTTCTATCAGGGCTTCAGTCTCGGTGTCTTTAATTTCCTTGTAAAGGTCGTAGTTTCCGCCGTATCTGTGGACTCCGTTCGATGTAAGTTCGAGAGTAGCGTCCATAAGGTTCAGAAGTTCGCGGTCATGGCTTACTAACAGTATTGTTTTTTTAGTTTCGACGATAAATTTATATAACCGTTCTCGACTGGTGCGGTCCAGATGATTGGTAGGTTCGTCCATAAGGATATTGTCAGGATGGTATATCTCTATGCCGGCAAGGAAGACCTTTGTTTTTTCACCTCCGCTCAGATTATTTAAACTGTCCTGCAATGAGATATGTTCCAATCCCCATGAATTAAGCGAGGTTCTGGAACGTTCTTCGTTCCATTCGTCGTTAAGTATCTCATAATCTTCGTCAGTTCCGTTGCCTCCAAGTATGTTATTTAAGGCACAGACTTTTTTATCGATTCCCATGGTTTCAGCTACGGTCATATTATTGAACTGCCCGAAGTGCTGGGGAATGTAATACACCGTTCCCTCGACGGAAATATTCCCTTCGTATTGACGGAGCTGTCCCGCGATTATTTTTAAAACGGTGGATTTGCCCGTGCCGTTATTGTCTATAAGGGAGGTGCTGTTGTTCGCAGTAACTGAAAAAGAGATTCCCGAAAATAATTCTTCACGGTCGGGATGACGGTACGATAAGCCGTTGACTACAATACTCATGGTTGAAAAAATTTAGACTGTGATCGCCTGTATGTAAAAATGATTTTGATGAAATAATTACAGGAACCGGATGTCCCTGTTTTAAGTTTTTACGATTTTATAGAAAGAAATCTATCGTATTTTCATCGGAGTGTTTATTCGTTTGTGCAAACGTAAGTATTATTTTTTTATAAAACAAAAACCGGACGTTTGTCCGGTCTGAGTTATTCTTGTTCCGTGAGACAAACATCCACTATCCATGCCCAGAGGTTGCCCATAAGAACATGTGCAGGATTGTTCGGATCGATCGTCATGGTAGCGGCATTTGTAGCTGTAAGACTTAGATACGAGCCAGTAGAACCTTCGTTAACGTTGCCGTATAGGTCTATGTCTCCTGAAATTATTATACGCCTGTCCGGATTCACGGCAAGTATGTAATAGCCTGAAGATGCGACACTGGTGCTCCGAAGTATCGGAATGAATCCGGCTGCCTCTGCTACGGCAGGAGCAATAGTACCGTATGTGTTATCCCGGCATTGATAGTAGAAATCAGATGTAAGTGTGCCGAACGGACCGTATTTGATGAAGTCAGGAGCGTCGTCCGATGTATAAGTATAAGGAGCAATGTTGTTTCCGAATGTAGTGGCCAGTCCGAGCCTGTCCATCATCGTGTAGTTAGTGCTGGCATTATCGAACTGAACGATCAATATCCTGTTCTCGTCTTCTTCGAGCCATTGCAGTATATCCGTAACATCCGCAGCAGGAGGATTGTCTGAAAATGTAAGATACAAAACATCGCATCCCTGAAAATAATTGCGGGGCATACTGTTGACCAGATACACTCCGGAAATATATATTCCTGCCATATCTACTGTTCTTCCGGGGCCGAAGTTCTGGGGGCCCAAATTAAGCGAACCCGCAAGCATGTTGCCTAATCCAAAGGCTCGTACCCCCGGCTCAGCGTCCATCCGATGCCTGTGACAAAGTTGCCGTAGCTGCCGATCTCATGTGTCGAATTGAAGATGCTGACCGCCCTGCCGGTGTAATTTGACGGACCCTGCGTTACGGTTATAACTATTCGGAGCCGACCTGCGACCAATACGAGATATTTGGTCGCCGCAGTGGCTGGATTGTAGGGCGCCACTGAAGTGAACAGTACTTCGGTACCGTCGTCCGAGATAGATGCCGTGAACAGATTGTCCGGATCTTGGAAATTTCCGCCAAGTGTAATATATCTCGATTCGTCGAGTATATTGCCGTCCTCATCGCTCCAGTATGCGCGGTATGTATCAAGACTGGTATCTACTTCGACAGCCTCTGTCGAACCTGCTGCGTATCTGAGCCTTACTGAACGTCTTGAGACGCCGAAATAATTGACGTCGTCGTAAACCATATTTGTAGTTATCTCATCCCATACGACAATTTCAGTTTCGATCTGTGATGAAGGATATATGGAAGCCTCTTCGTCTGTCGACCATCCCGGTGCAAGTACCTCTGATATATGGAATTCATAACGATGGTTCCTCAATATCTGTCCGAACAGTTCCGGGGCGCCGTCCGGAACAAAGTCCATGCAGTAATATGTGGTTATGGCATCATTACCGTAACGTCCTCCGATCACGACCACCGTAGCGTTTAACTGTCTGTCCGCTTCAGTAGGCATGGCTGATTCCGGAATATATATCTGTTCTTCGAAAACCGTTCCGGTTGCAGTAAAAGTTGCAGTATTTACCGTATAGGGCGTGCCGTCAGGTATGGACGGTGTGGTGACCACGTTACTATCGATTACATTTGGAATTATCTGCAATTCGTCTGCAGTGCGGAATACCCGTACTGAAGTAAGTGTGAAGTTTGCTGCGTCGTTTATTACGTCCACCCTTGCGACCGAGCGGACGAGATAGGTCGATAAAATGGAATTCTCTCTCAGACCGCCCGGAAGATCCAGGACTGCGGACATGGGTAGGTTATCCGTAAATCCTGCGGATGTGTAATCCATGGTAATAGCCGTTTTGACCTGCTCTTCTGTCGCGCCTGTGCTGATTCCGCTAACTGCCGACGGTGCGTTGGCCGCCAGATACATTCTTACCGGATTGTCTGTAGGAACGATTCTCGCCAGAAACTGGTAGCCGTCCGCGGTAGTGGATATAGAATAACCTATGACCGAATACCGGAATTCCAGTCCGCTTCCCAAATCTTCGAAAATAATTACATTGACATGGCTGAGAAGCTCTTCGTCCGGTGCTTTGGTAGGGTTGAATCCCGGTGTTTTAAGAACCAGGATCAGATCCGTTTCTTCATCGTGAGGAATTACGGTGGTCTGTTCTTTTGTGCATCCGCACAGAACTAATAACCCTGAAATTAATATGTATAATATTTTTTTCATATTGCGGATGATGTATTGGTTAAAAAACCGGTTTGACGTTATTCGAGCCCCAGTCCGCGACTGAAACACTGACGGAAATATCATCGAATTTTATATGTATAGGAACGGTTATCTCCTGCACATTCTCTACGTCGATATCATTATCCTTTAGGAATTTCTCAATATCTACGGTAAAATAAACGTCTCCGTTCGAATCGAGAATATTTATTTTTATCGGAGTGTCGTTTCTAAATCTCAGAAGGTCGAATTCCGCAAAGGCTATCTCTTCATTTGAATCTGTTTCACACAGCGGATAGACACTCGATGTCTCACCCGTTAGATTCATTCCGAAATCATAACCGACATTGGCGTTGGTTATTTCGATAAGGCCTGCAATCAATGCGCGTGTTTCGAAGGAACTGTCGAATCCTTCGACGTAAATTTCCATGTTTATATGTGCGGAACGGAAGAACAGGGTATCCGAATCATGGCCGGGAGATATCGTTATTATGTCCGAAGAATAATACAGCGAATCGAAATTCCGTATTACGTTACCGTTAAGGTAATCCGGATGATAGAGCCTCATGGCTGAAAATCCGGATTCTCCTGTTATTTTGGAGTATTCGGAAATATTTCCCCATGCGACTATCCTGTAAGTGCCGGAAGTCAGGTCCAGTTTCGCCCCCTGAAATTCGTGAAGGTATTGTTTGTCATAAATATAGTGGTTCATCAGATTGTCTTCGGAGTCGAAAACGTACATGTCCACCATGTTTATGTGCGAACTGAAAATATCCCGCTGTCCATTGCCGTAATAAATGAACAGCAATTCATGCTCGTTTACAACGGGACAGTCGTCCCTGTCTTCTTTTATACATGATAAGAGAAGACAAAGGATGACCGCTAATATTCCGGTATTTTTAAAAGACATCAAACAATTTTTCTATATTATAGGAGTCACTGTTTCCACGACCCACGGAGCCACTTCCACGTGCACCCATACGTTCTTGGATTCTGTTTCGGGGAAGATCTCGAGATCGTCGTCGCTGAATTGGAGCGTAGCGATCCTGTAGATAGTGTTCCTGTCGAATTCAGTCACTTCGTCGTTGCCGCTGTCCAGATATCCTTTTACGGTTACATATCTCGTGCCTATGACCTGATTGTTATTCACCGCTACGATGTCCGTAACTTTAAGGATAATATGCGGAACAGGGCTCGAATCGCCGAATACATGGTATGCCCACGTTCCGTTATCAGGTTCTGTCGTTCTTCCGTTGGCTACCACTATACGGTTGTTAATCTGGTCGAACATAGACATGTAGTACCTGTATGCGAAATCGTCGTTTTCAGGATCCGAATCGTAATTACTTACATCTGAACCATTGTCCGTGTATGAATAGTTCGTATAATCGAGATCGAGCGTCGTTTGCTGATAGTAATAGTTGATATAAATTCCTTCGATCGTCATCGACTGCAGAAGAGTTCCGGTGTATTCTATCTCGTCTATTTCGATTCGAGCTACTATAGGGGATATCTCGACGTTAGCGTAAAGATCGCCTGCTGTCAGGGCTTCGTCGCCGTTCCATGTATTGGAGCCTACTACATATTCGTCTATAGTGTCGCGTCCATCCATTAGGGTAAGCAGACCGTCAACTGTCGTAGCGTCCCGAAGTGCACCGTGGTTGTTTTGCTCGATGTTTAACACGACTTCTTGTATCTGGGACAAAGGAATTCCGTCGACCATCGGAAATGTTGATCCGTCGCCCTGCATATCGACAGTGTTATAGTTGCCTATTACGTAAACCTGTGTTACGGATGAAGGAATACCGTCGAATCTGTATCCTTCTTCGAGTTCGGTTACCGACGGATTGCCGTTAGCGCTGATAGTGCGGTAGTCGAATACGATAGGATCCGCCGCACCGTCCAGAAAATATATAAGTGCAGAGTATAAAGGAGCTGCTTCTCCTGCTTGTGAAGGCTCGTCAGATTTTGTTTTGCTCTTCGAAGCAAAATCGATCTGGAGGTAAACTGATTTTGTTTCCCGTGGATTCGGTTCTGGAGACGTTGTTTCATTTTTATTGCTGCAGCTGATCAATACAAGGGCTGCCACTGTTAATGTTGAAAAGATTTTTTTTCTCATTTTCTTAGATTTTGATAGCTTGAGATTAATTTCTTTATGTGCTATCATTATCTGAGCCATCCGTTTCGGGCGGTTAAAATGCAGTATTATTCTTTATTAACCGATAATTTTTTTCGAAAACCTGCCCGTTGGAAAAAACAGGATGCTGTTCGGATATAACGGATGATTTCCGGTGCCGGAAAAATGGAGAATAAAGTCCGAAAGCGGTATTTACGTGAAGGTATGGTAATATAACCCCGGCGCTTAACCGTGCTGTGCGGTACTTTATTTGATATGGTACGGTAAAAATTATATGAGGGATCAATTCTTGTTTTCGCTTATGTCGATTCCCCACTGCGCAAGTCCGAGAACTACAGGCAGCACGGATTCACCGACGGGAGTGAGTTTGTACTCTACCTTTTGGGGAACGACAGGGTATATAACCCGTTCTATCAGACCGCTTTTTTCCAGTTCACGGAGGGTTTGGGTAAACATTTTGTTGCTGATATGGGGGAGGGTGCGCTGTAATTCCCCGGAACGCAGTGGACCGTCTTTGAGATGGAATACCACCATTGTCTTCCATTTGCCTCCTATAAGACTCATGGCAAGTTCGAGCGAACATAAATATTCATCGCCTTGAAAAAAATATTTTTTTATAACAGGTTGGCAATCCATAATTTACTCCTTTTAGTAACTATAATACTTTTTGGTAGGTACTTTATTTTATGATATAAAGGTAATATTTTAGCCGTATACTATAAAACATATAAAAGAAATTATTATGAAAAAATTATTATCGATAGCAGTTCTTTTATCGTCCGCTATTTTATCAAATGCGCAGACGGAACTTATTACGGTGGCGGAATCCGGTTATCAGTGGACCGGTGTTGCCGTGTCGAAAGAAAAAAGAATATTTGTCAATTATCCGACATGGAAGGTCCCGTCAGATTTCAAAGTCGCGGAAATTGTCAATGGTAAAGAAGTAGCGTATCCTTCGGTAGAGGATCAGGAATTATTTGTTTGTGTGCAAAGTGTTTATATAGATAATAAAAACAGGTTGTGGATACTCGACCCAGCAAGCCCGAATTTCAGGGGCGTGACGAATGAAGGTCCTTATTTATATCAGGTGGATCTTGAGAAAAATGAGATAGTGAGAGCCTACAAATTCTCGGAACGGTCTTATTCGAAGAAGAGCTACCTGAATGACGTACGCATAGATACGGAAGGTAACATAGCTTATGTAACCGATTCCGAATTGGGCGGTATCGTGGTACTTGATCTGGGTTCCGGAGCTTCTTGGCGCGCGCTCGACAGTGAGTGTAAGGCAGTGCTTGCGAATCTGGACGGAATAAATTTCAAATCTACCGGTAAATCGAAAAATATAACCAACAGCGACGGAATAGAACTGTCTGATGATAACTCAACTCTTTATTTTTCAGCTTTAACAGGGGATATACTCTACGAAATTCCTACATCGGCATTACTGGACAGGTCGATGAGTCCTGCTGAAAGATGCGGTCATGTCAAAGTTGTAAACAAGGACAATGTTCCCGCGGACGGTTTTATTTTGCACGATAATAAATTATATATGGCTAATCTGCCGGAAGGAGGGATCTGGGAATACAATATTGAGACCGGGAAGGGTCGAACTCTCGACTTTGGCGGGAAGACGATCCGTTGGGCGGACAGTTTCTCAAAAGACAATGACGGATATATTTATTTTACGACATCGCAAATAAATTACCCGGAGAATCAAATGGTAAAGTACGGACTATTTAAATTCAAACCTTAATGAAAAAAACAAAAAAACTAACATGTGTTATCGCTATTATGACACTGATGACTTTTACAGCAGGCACCATTGAGGATGTTTTAGGAAATTCTCTGGCGGATTCGCAGGATGAAGGAAGTACTATGAAACCGGTAATGTCTCAACTCGGATTCGAAGATACGGTTTATAAAAATACGGCGGATGGTGTATGGAGGCTTGATAACGGCGTTGCCGTTTATTCTTCTTCCCGATATGCGGGTGATGTTAAAGGGTTCAGGGGAGAGGTCCCGCTATTTATAGCTGTCGACCAAAATAATATAATAGTCGGTATTGCTGCCGGGGAGAATCGTGAAACCCCTGACTACTGGAATTTTGTAGTTAACAGCGGTCTTCTGCAAAAATGGAACGGGATGACATTGGATGCCGCGCTTCACAGCGAAGCTGACGTAGTATCCGGAGCAACTTCCAGTTCTACAGGAGTAATAAATACAGTCAGGAAAACTATATCCGGAATAAAAGATAATTTAAAATAACATATTATGAAAACGACAAAACCTTTATTTCTTCTGCTTTTATTGGTCTTTATAGGTATAGATAAACTCTCCGCGCAGGAAGCTCCTGCCGGTATGACCGCTATAGAAGCTATCACCAGCCGTGTAAGTATTCGTGAATATACGGATCAAAAAGGTCCGCGTGAAGCATTGGAAAATATCGTTCGTGCGGGAATGGCCGCTCCTTCGGCAATGAACAAACAGCCGTGGCAGTTCATAATTCTCGACGATACTGATATCCTGAAATCTATCGGTGAAAAACTGCCGACTTCAGCTATGGCGCAGCGAGCTCCCGCGGCGATTCTCGTATGCGGCGACCTTACCAAAACCGGACAGGGATGGCAGGAGGAATATTGGATACAGGACTGCTCCGCAGCATCGCAGAATATTCTTCTGGCGATTACCGAACTTGGACTCGGCGGTGTGTGGACAAGCATTTATCCTGCGGATAACAGAATTAAAATAGGTGCTGAAGTTCTGGGACTACCTGATCATATTGTTCCTCTTAATATAATTCCTGTCGGTTATCCTTCCGGGGAGAATCAGCCGAAAGATAAATGGAACGAAGAAATGGCACACTGGAATAAATGGTAAAATTTCTTATATTTAGTGCACAAAGGTTGTATGGAATGTAAGATTGAAAATTATGACACGACGGGAAGCATTGAAATATATGATGCTCGCAGGGTTAGGTACTCTGGTACCGTGGCTGGATTTAAAAGCCGCAGATACTGTTGACGCATCACCACTTAAAACCGATAAGAAACGAATGAACGATAATATGAAAGTACTTCTTTTAAATGGGAGCCCTCATAAAGAAGGGTGCACATATACCGCATTAACCGAAATTGCCGGAGCGCTGGATAAGGAAGGTGTCGGTTCCGAAATAATACATATAGCCGATAAACCTGTTTCGGGATGTATGGGCTGCGGATTCTGCCGAAAATCAGGCAGGTGCGTAGTGGATGATAAGGTTAATGAGCTTATCGTACGCTTGGATGAATTCGATGGTTTTATCTTTGGATCCCCGGTACATTACGCTTCTGCTTCCGGTTTTATCACTCCTTTTCTCGACAGACTGTTTTATGCGGCGAGCAGGAAAATGGCTTATAAACCCGGTGCTGCTGTGGCAAGCTGCCGGCGGGCAGGATCGACAGCAACTCTGGATCAACTGAATAAATATTTTACTATCAGCAATATGCCGATTGTTCCTTCCCAGTATTGGAATATGGTTCATGGCTTCACCCATGACGATGTGCGTAAGGACGAGGAAGGATTGCAGATAATGAGAACCCTGGGGCGTAATATGGCATGGATGATAAAATGTTTCGGGTTAGGAAAAGAAGCCGGTATTAATACGCCGGAACCTGAACCGCGAATAAGTACAAACTTTATAAAATAATAAAATCCGGCCATGAGCCGGATTTTTTGACAGCATAAATAATATTATCTTTGATAAAATTATCTTAAAAATGGATAATAGAATAATAATAGGCATTACTGGAGCCACTGGTATTCAATACGGATTAAAAGCTCTCGAGCTTTTAAAGGAAACACCTCTTGAAACACATCTAGTAATGAGCCGGTCGGCTGAAGTCGTTATAAAAAAAGAGATGCTCGTCAACCGGGAACGTATACTTTCCCTTGCCGACGTTGTTTATGATATCGACGATATAGGTGCGGCAATCGCCAGCGGATCGTTCAGAACCGTAGGCATGCTGGTGGCTCCCTGTACGGTGAAAACCATGGCGGAAATAGCTTCGGGAATCGCAGGCAGTTTATTAACACGCGCTGCGGATGTTGTGCTCAAAGAGAGGCGGAGGCTGGTGGTAATGGTTCGTGAAACCCCGCTTCACCTGGGACATCTTCGCAATATGGTTGCCATAACTGAGATGGGAGGTATAGTTATGCCTCCGGTTCCTTCATTTTATACTCATCCTCGATCCATCGACGATATGGTTACACACTCCGTAGGCCGGGCTTTGGATCTCTTCGGAATAATTACCGATATACCGAGATGGAAATAGACTTTACTTTAAAATAATGAAATGGATATTTACGGATTTTTGACAGATATGGGAATTTCTCCCGGATCCGCCGTTAAGATAATTAACGGCTCTCATGTAGTTTTGTCTTTGTTGATCGCGTCGCTGTTGGGCTGGATAGTTTATATGATCGCGAAAAAATGGTTGTCGAAGCTGGTATTCAAGATTGCTGGAAAAACGTCGACTAAATGGGATGATCTGCTGTTCGATAAAAAATTTTTCAACAGGCTCGGATTGTGGTTAATGCCGGTCGTTATCCGTGCCGGGGTAAGCGGTGTAGAATGGAACCACATACATATTGTTTATAAATTCCTTTCTGCATGGATAATTTTGGCCAGCGTTCTTTTAATCTCTGCAGTGTTCGACGGAATAAACCGTATTTACGAAAGTTATCCGGTATCGAAGAATAAGCCCACCAAGGTTTTCATTCAGGTAATACTTATTTTCATTTATTGCGGTGCTATAATAGGTATCGTTCAAATTTTTACCGGAACAGACCTTACCGCACTTTTTGCGGGGCTAACGGCATTTGCTGCGGTGCTGATGCTGATATTTAAGGACTCCATTCTTGGCTTTGTAGCAGGTATCCAGCTTACAGCCAATAATATGGTTCACATTGGAGACTGGATTGAGATGCCGGGATCGCATGCGGACGGTTTTGTTCAGGAAATCAATCTTACTACCGTAAAAGTTCAGAACTGGGACAAAACAATAACTACTATTCCAACATATAAACTCGTTTCCGAAGCATTTACAAATTGGCGGGGAATGTTCGAGTCTAAGGGAAGACGAATCAAAAGGTCTGTATTTATAGATGTAAACTCGATCCATTATCTTTCGGATGAGGAGTTGGATACTTTAAAAAGCTCGGATCTGATGAAAGATTATATAGAGAAAAAAATATTCGAAATAAACGAATATAATTCTTCGATAAAGAATAATATAGATAAACGACGTCTGACAAATATAGGTACCTTCCGGGAATACCTTGAATCATGGCTTACACATAATCCGAATATTAATCTTAATATGCTCCATCTCGTTCGACAGTTACAGCCGGGCCCGACAGGATTGCCTATCGAGATTTATTGTTTTTAGGCCAAACAGTCATGGGTGGATTACGAGCGTGTGCAGTCAGATGTTTTCGACCATATTTATGCGGTAATGCCTCTCTTTAATCTCCGGACTTTTCAGTATCCGGTTAATATTCCGGGAACGGATTTGTAGAATTAGTTAGAAACCTAAAGTGCAGCAATCCCGAACTTATATAATTACTGCTATTTTATAATAAGGACATTTATTCGGTTATACGGAACCAGTCGTGATCCGCTCTTCCACCGTCCTTATTTTTCTTGTGCCGTGGGCAGAACATACCTATCCATCGTCCGTCCATCGCCGTGAACTTTTTACCGATGTCCTTAATTTTTTGCTGTAAGGGGGGGGGAATACACATTCCCTTTTATAATTATATAAAGTAAATTAGTAAAGAGCCGGCATGAAACAAAGGGTAGAACAACTATAAACTGTAAAATTTTTTATTGCCAGCCGGCTCACCTGCCAATCGCCCTGTATTTATTATGTGGAAGATAAATTAGTAGTACCTTTAATTTACAGTATCTATGAGCAAATTTATCCGTAAAAACAGTGTGGATTTTTAGTATATGTTTTATGATATCTTAGATTCACATCTTTATTTATAGTAAATATAAATTTACTTTTTATCTTCTGCAAGTTCTGAATGAAAATTTAATAGTATCTGTTGCGAGTCGCAAGTTGTTTTATTACAATGAATTACCGACTCTGTATTTGGTGTGGATATAAAAATCCCCGAAGCCTGAGCCTCGGGGATTACCGATTATTTAGATAGTATAAACTATTTATAAACTGGAGTGACTTCGAATTTGAACGGTTCGTCTGCGCCTACTTCAGTTACATAAACATAGAAAGGAGCGTTGAGCCTTTGTTCTATGCCGATAGTTTTAAGATTCCACCAGTAACGATTGCCGATAGGTACATTAGGAATTGATGAGCTAAGTTTTTCACGGTAAATCTCATTTTCTTCCATGTCTTTAATTATTATAGTGAACCATTCGGTATTCGCAGATTCGATGGTTTCCCTCTCTATGTCGAGCCTGATACGTCCGCCTCTGTCGAACTCTTTTATCAACTTTGCCCTGGTTGCTTTTTTGTCATCGGTCCACATTTCCTTCTCGGCAGTTTCTTCATTTTCAGCTAATAGCATTTGTTGCGACATGTAAGTGATTTTAGTTGAGCCACCATACTTATGCTTACCAGATAACATTTTTACGTTGTAACTTTTAATTTTTGATTGTTCAATGGAATCAGCTTCGATGATTGCCAATTCATTTTTTATAGAATCCTGTATAGCCTGTGCACGAGCTTCTGCTAATTCGGCAGCTTCTTTTTTTGCCTGCTCTTCTGCTTTTTTCTGAGATGAGTTACAGGAGATGATCATGAAACTGATCATGAACAGAGTAATGGTAAAAAATTTTTTCATCATAAATTTAGGTTAATGGTTTAAAATCTATTTCGAAAATAGTATTTTTATTGAGTAAAATAAAATTATTTGCGCAAATAATTTTATTATTTAACCTTTTTTGTTTAAGTAACTGAAAGGATTTTTTTCCTTTTAACAATCCGTTAAATTGTACTTTATAAATCAATCCGGCTGGAGATTGCAAAATGTAAAATATTCCGTAAAATGACAGAAGAAGAAAAAAAACTGTTTATTGATGCTGTTTTGGAATTGATCGAACTTATTCCATGCGGTCGTGTGACCAGTTATAAAAAACTTGCGCGGGCTGCAGGGCGACCTAATAATTCACGTATGGTGGGACGGATAATTTCCGTTTCGGGAAAAATGCGAGATGGAATTCCTGCTCACAGGGTTGTAGCAAGTTCCGGAATTTTGTCTGGAAAAAGAGCTTTCGGATCAGGAAACGAGATGGCCGGATTACTCGCTGGCGAAGGAGTGGAGATACGGAATAATAAAGTTTGTAACGTTCATAAGATAATGTGGGATCCCATAGAAGAATTATTATAAAGTTAACTTAGAGTATCAATTAATAATAACGATGATTATTAATACTAGAAACCAAGTTCCTCATAATATATGTTGTGATATTGTTGTTCTATAATGGTGTCGACAATTTACCGGTTTACAAGTTTTCCATTGATTTTTTTCTCCTTCTGGAACTCATCGTACAATTTCGGCATTTTAAATAAAAATGCCCCTGATATTAATTAGGGGCGTTTCCGTGAGGTCTGAAGCGGATTCGAACCGCTGTACAAGGTTTTGCAGACCTCCGCCTAACCACTCGGCCATCAGACCCTCATTTGCGAGTGCAAATATATCAAATAATTTTATTTTACAAAAATTTCGTATCCTTTTAAAATATTTTCGGATCCTGTCCGTCTACAACAATATAAGGCGCCTTGTAACATAAGTTAGGAATTTAAAAATTAGTACCATGTTCAAGAAAAAGAAAAGATATCTTGATATCGATATCAGTAAGATGAAATGTACGGGATGCGGAAATTGTGTAGATAGATGCAGGCATGATGTTATAAAGCTCAAACGCATAGATGACCGTGCGTTCGCATATTGTGCTAAATTTGAAAATTGCGTCGGATGCGGAAGGTGCGCTAAAGCGTGTAAAAATGATGCCATATATGTAACCGATCTTGCGGCGGTAGATGTAGACACTTTACTTAGATTTTATTAATATAAGGATATGAGAGCTTTTGGAATTTTAATATTTATAGCAGTTTTTGCAGGAATTTCCGCAATAGTAATGCTGCTTTGGAACGCGATTTTACCCGAGGTAGTAGGATGCGGAGCGATAACATATTGGCAGTCGGCCGGATTACTTTTGCTTGCTAGATTATTGTTCGGAGGATTCGGAGCGTTTGCCGCGCACCACGGGTGGCATCATCGGAAAAATTTTAAGAAAAGATGTAAAGATGCAGGACACCTTCACCAAAAGACGGAAGGAATGTCCCGGGAAGAAAAAAGGGAATATATACGTAATTTTTTCTGCACAGACATGCATCACGGACATCGGCCGGATAATAATGAAGACGCGGGAAGTAACATTTAATAACTCCTGTACCTGTTCATGACGGATAAACTAAATAAGAAACCTGAAGCAGCCAGGGTCATCACGGATATCGGCGAGATTTACAAGGAGAAGAGCGGTGAACTTAAAAGGTTTATCCGGAGAAGGGTGGGTAATGACGAAGAGAGCGAGGATATACTGTATAATGTTTTCTATCAGCTTGCGCGGATCGATATAACTGAAAACCCCATTCAACAGATGTCGTCATGGCTGTACCGTGTCGCTAAGAATCAGATAATAGACCGGTACAGGAAAAAAAAGGAACAAAGCATGCCTACGCTCAGAAAAAATAAGGAAGAAGATGAAGGTATCATGGACGTGTCGGAACTGCTGTTCGACGAGAGTAACGATCCGGAAAAAAAACTTTTAAGATCGTTAGTGTGGGAAGAATTGGAAAATGCGTTGTGTGAACTTCCGAATGAACAACGTGCAGTTTTCGAGTTGAACGAACTTCAGGGGATATCTTTTGCAGAGATCTCAGAATCTACGGGAATACCGGTAAATACATTATTGTCCAGAAAAAGATACGCGGTGCAGTTTCTTCGTAGAAGACTGAAAGAACTTTACGATGATTTTACGGATAACGATACGGAATAAATTAAAGCCGGTCTACCCAAATATTTTTTTAAATTTGTTTTGACATATTCATATTTGTTGTATATTTGCACCTCGCAAACGTACATGTTTACGGTTCGCAGGAGAAATTTTTAAAAGATAAATATAATGAAAAGGACATTCCAACCATCACAGAGAAAAAGAAGGAACAAACATGGTTTCCGTGAAAGAATGGCTACTGCAAACGGCCGTAAAGTTCTTGCTGCGCGCCGTGCGAAAGGAAGAAAAAAACTTTCTGTTTCCGACGAGACAAGACACAGATAGGAACATTCATCTATATGTTATATCAGGGGTACTCCGTTCCGGTGTACCCTTTGTGTTATTAAAATAATAAATTTACGCTATGGAAAGAACAAAGGTTGCGTTGGTGTATGATTTTGACGGTACTTTATCGCCCGGCAATATGCAGGAGTATGATTTTATCCCGTCGGTAGGTAAAAATAACGAACAGTTCTGGGACTATACGAATTCAATAGCACGGGAACAGGATGCAGATCCGATTCTCGTTTATATGTGGAGAATGATCCGTGAGGCCCAAAGCAAAGAACTTCCTATCAAACGGGAGGCATTCGTACATAGCGGCCGCAACATAAAACTTTTCAACGGAGTTAAGGACTGGTTCGCAAGAATCAACTCGTATGGAAAAGATAAAGGGCTGGATATCGAACATTACATCATATCGTCCGGAATAAAAGAAATGATAGAAGGAACCGCTATTGCCGGAGAGTTTAAACAGATATATGCCTGTTCGTTCCTTTATGACGAGAATGATATAGCCTGTTGGCCTTCTGTGTCGGTGAATTATACTAATAAGACCCAATTCATTTTTAAAATCAATAAAGGGATCGACAGTGTTTTCGAAAGCAAGCTCATAAATAAATTCACACCGGAAGAGGAGCGCCCCGTGCAGTTCCGCCATATGATATATTTCGGGGACGGAACCACAGACATACCATGTATGAAGCTTGTTAAAGAAAAGAACGGACATTCCATCGCGGTCTATAATCCGGAATGCGGTACCTCAGGACTCGAGAATCTCATTAAAGATAACAGGGTCAATTATGTATGTTGTGCAGATTACAGTGAAGAAGGTGAGATCGATAATCTGGTCAGAGCGATAATAAATAAGATTCAGGCCGATCTTATCCTTAAAGAATTTACGGAAAAGAACAAATGAAAATAGTTGTCGACGAAAATATTCCTTTTATAAAAGGCGTTCTGGAACCTTATTTTACAGTGGTTTATAAAAAGGGAACTGAAATTTCCGCAGTGGATGTCTGTAATGCAGATGCGCTGATAATCCGCACAAGGACAAGATGCGATGCTGGACTTTTAGAGGGAAGTAAAGTAAAGTTCATAGGAACCGCAACGATAGGATATGACCATATTGATACGGAATACTGTAAAAAAAACAATATCGTATATGAGACTGCTGCCGGATGTAACGCCCGTGCCGTAATGCAGTATGTCGCTTCCGCACTGGCCAATTTATCGAAATTCCAAAACTGGAATCCAGAGGAAAAAACTCTCGGAATCATTGGAGTCGGTAATGTGGGGACGTGGGTAAAATGGTTTGCCGAAAAATCAGGATTTAATGTTATCTGCTGTGACCCGCCTAAAAAATTAATTGATCCGGAACTTCCTTATACCGAACTTCACAGCCTCCTCGAAATATCCGATATAGTCACTGTTCATACTCCGCTTATATGTGAGAGTGAACACCGTACATTGGATATGGTAAATGATGATTTTTTCAGAGCTATGAAGGACGATTCGATATTCATAAATACCTCGCGCGGAGAGGTCGTGGATGAAGCTGCTTTAGTTAATGCTCTGGAAGTAAAACTCTCCGCAGGTGTCGTAGACGTATGGAACAATGAACCTGTAATCGATAAAAATCTTGTGCAGAAGGTTGCTTATGCTACACCGCATATTGCAGGATACTCTTTGCAGGGTAAAGCGAACGGTACGGCTATAATCGTAAATAAACTGAGTAATTTTTTTAATCTGCCGTTAAAGCAATGGTATCCGGATGTAAAGAAGATTTCTCCCGATGAATCTATAAACTGGAAATATATAAAAAATACTATAAATAATTATTTCGACATCATAGAAGAGTCGTCGCGTTTTATTTCCGATACGGATAAATTCGAGGATATCAGGAATAATTACGATTATAGGGAAGAGTATTTTTAAATCTCATCTATTGATTTACGCAATCTTTCGAGTGCCGTTTCCAGAATGTTCCGGTTTGTGCCGATATTCATTCTCATAAATCCTTCGCCTTCTTTGCCGTAACGAAGTCCGTCGCTCAGTTCGATCCGTGCTTTTTCGATAAGAAATTTTTGCAGTTCATTATGATTTAAACCTAAATGTCTGAAATCTAACCACATTAAAAAAGTTCCTTCGGGACAATATGTTTTTATTAGAGGGATGTTGAGGTTAATATATTCGGTTACGAAAACCGCGTTATTGCTAATATATGTATTACATTCTTTTAGCCATTCGTCCCCTTTGTCATAAGCGGTTTGAAGTCCAATCACCCCGAAGATATTACCTTGGTCTATGTGTAATTTATTGGCTTCAGCCTGAAATTTTTCCTTTAACGAAGAATCTGGGATTATTGCAAACGAGGTGGATAAGCCGCATAAATTAAAGGATTTGCCGGGGGACATAAGGGTTATAGTGATTTCTGCTATCTCACGCGATACAGATGCTATGGGGGTGTGGTGGTATGTTTCTTGTACGATATCCGAATGAATTTCATCGGATACTATGAAAACATTATTATCCAGACATAATCTGCCTAAACGCTCCAGCTCTTCCCGTGTGAAAACACGCCCGGTTGGGTTATGCGGATTACAAAGTATCAATAAACCGGCATTTTTTAGTTTTTTTTCAAGATCGTCGAAATCTATTACAAACCGTGAACCATCCCGATACATTGGATTTTCTACTACGTTACGACCGTTATTTAGGGCCAGCCGTTTAAATACAGGGTATACCGGAGGTTGTGTGAGAACTATCGATCCCGGAGATGAAAGTGACAGAATTGAAAAAGCCACACCCGCACCGACTCCCGGAGTAAACTCTATCCACGATTCTTCTATCTTCCAGTTGTATAACCGCTCGATACGGTTTTTAACCGATGAATAAAAATCCCTCCCTCGGAAACTATATCCGTAATTGGGAATTAATATTCTTTCGTTGAATTCTTCGGTTATTTCTTTCATACATGGAAAATCCATATCTGCAACCGATAACGGTATTATATCCGGAGAAATAAGGTCGTATTTTTCGGAGAATGTTTCCAGCCGATCTACGGCATGAGAAGAAAAAGTCGAAATATTATTAAATGGTGAACTTGATTTCATTATGACGGATAATTAAACTACTTTTGCAAAAGTAAATAAATTCATCATCGGAATGGAAAAAAAATCAAATACCGACAAACCGAATAACTATGACGATGCTGTGAAAGGCAATGAGGGCGCATCCCGTTTTATGAAGGATAGAAGACCCCGTATACGCCGCCAGTTCACGGAAAATACCAAAACATCTTCTGATAACCAGAGAAAGGAATATAACCGCAATGACGAGGGTGGACAGGAAAAAAGACGTCCGTATAATCGTAATTTCGATAATAACGAGAGACCGAACAATAACCGGTATTCCGACAGGGGGCAGGACAGAAAACGTTCCTTTAACCCGAATTTCGATAACAACAACAGGGTAAAAAGACGTTACTCCGACGGAGACGATAATGGAAACAAGCGACGCAGTTTCCCGTCCAACAAACCATATGGGAATAATAATAAATTCGGTGACAGACGTAAAAATAATTGGAACTCTAATTCTCCGTACCCTTCCTATGATACCGGATTGATTAAAGAACCTGTAAGGCTTAATAAGTTTATTTCCATGTCCGGCGTCTGTTCCAGACGTGAAGCGGATGAACTTATTCAAAAAGGCGAGATTACCGTTAACGATATAGTTGTATCCGAACTGGGAACAAAAGTGAATCCGGGAGATAAGGTTTGCCACAATGGAGCGGAGCTCAGAGGAGAAAAGAAAGTATATATAGTGATGAACAAACCTAAGGGGTTCGTTACGACGGTTGAAGATTCACATGCCGATAAAACGGTCATGGACATAATAAAGGGCGCGTGTAAGGAAAGGGTTTATCCTGTCGGCCGATTGGATAAAAATTCACTGGGGGTACTTCTTATAACCAACGATGGAGAGTTGACTAAGAAACTTACACACCCTAAACATGAGAAAAAGAAAATCTATCAGGTAAGCCTCGACCGCGGCATTTCAAAGGATGAGTTACAAAAACTTTGTGACGGAGTGGAACTCGAGGATGGAACGGCTTATGCGGATGAAGTCAACTATGTAGGAGATACGAAGAGAGAAATAGGTATCGTAATACATACGGGGCGCAACCGTATTGTCCGTAGGTTGTTCGAGGCTCTGGGATATCATGTACAAAAGCTGGATAGGGTTTATTTTGCAGGGCTTACTAAAAAACGCCTTAAACGCGGTGCCTGGAGATATCTGACACCCAGAGAAGTATCGATGCTTAAGTCAGGAGCTTACGAATAAATAATAAAAAACCGGATGTAATTCCGGTTTTTTATGTTTTGCGACCGTATAAATAGATATGTTTATCGCTATTTAAAAAAAATGCAGGACCAACACCTCACGGATTTACGTCCTGCATATTAACCCTTAATTTTAATTACTCTTTTCTCTAACAAAGATATAAATTTAGTTGTAACTTTTCCAAAACTTCTGCGTTACATCTGTTAATTTTCTGCTGATCCGAGAATAAATATCGCCGGACACTTGTTAATCGCTGGTTTTTCATTTTTCCATTCGGAAATTTTTTTTGTTTTTATATATTGATCCGGCTGTAAAATGTCCGCGGATATTGAAAGAAGAGTATTTTTATTGCAAAAAGTTAAGAAATCATCAAATAATTTCGCGTTCCGGTACGGAGCTTCTATAAATACCTGTGACTGTCGTTCTTTGACCGCTCTCTGTTCGTAGAATTGTATTCTTCTTCCGCGTTCCGGTTATTTGACCGGAAGATAACCGTTGAATGCGAATGACTGTCCGTTCATTCCGGAAGCCATGACAGCGAGAATTATCGATGACGGTCCTACCAGAGGAATGACTTCGATTCCGTTGCGGTGGGCAATTGCTACTATATCTGCTCCTGGATCGGCGACAGCAGGCACTCCTGCTTCCGAGATTATTCCTGCGTCGCGTCCGGCGATTACAGGTGCTATAATATTTCCGATCGTGGCTTTATCCGTATGCTCGTTCAATTCTGCGAATTCAAGCGAATCAATAGGCTTGCCTACGCCTGCTTTGCTCAGGAACCTTCGTGCCGAACGAATATTCTCCACTATAAAATAATCCAGAGAAGAGATTATGTTTTTATTGTATTCGGGCGTACAATCATATACGGCCGTATCCCCGATAGGAGTGGGGATAAGGTAAATTTTTCCCGGATTACTCATCGACTGCAATAAGTTTATAAAGTTTGTCGCCTCTTCTAACCTTCAATGGAGTCATGATAGAACAACGTACTCCTTTTTCCGCGCGTTCGGTTTTGATAAGGTCCACTCTTATCTCATCTGTTGTGAATTCGATAACACCGGAAGTTTCCCCAAGAATTATTACTTCGTCGCCTTTATCAAGTACCGTAGCTTCAATAAGTATCTCAGCTACCCCGATATTAGCAAAATAGTTCGTAACCTTCCCGACATATACTTTGCGTTTTGTTGCGGAGGAACCGTATGCGTTCGACCATTCGCCGAGTTTTTTACCGAGGTAATATCCATCCCAGAAACCACGGTTGAACACTTCCGATAAACGTTTTTTCCACTCGGTGATTTTTACTTCCGTGTACGTATCCTCAAGAACGGATTCCAATGCTTCGTTGTAGCATTCGCAGACACGTTTAACGTATTCAGCTGAACGCGCACGTCCTTCTATTTTGAATACTCGCACTCCTGCATCGATCATGCGGTCGAGAAAGTCTATCGTGCAAAGATCCTTCGGGGACATTATAAATTCATTGTCTATTTCCAGTTCCGCCCCTGTCTCTTTATCGGTAACGATGTATGATCTTCTGCAAATCTGCCGGCATGAACCCCGGTTAGCAGAATTCTGGGAGTCATGAAGACTCAGGTAGCATTTGCCGGATACTGCCATGCAAAGCGCCCCGTGTGAAAACATTTCTATTTTGATCTGCTCTCCGCGAGGTCCACGTATATTCTGGCCGGTTATATTTTCATATATGCGTTTTACCTGCTTTAGGTTGAGTTCGCGTGCCAGAACCACTACGTCCGCATATTGGGCGTAGAATTTCAGGGTTTCCGTGTTCGAAACATTGAGCTGTGTCGATATATGAACTTCCATCCCGATCGATCCGGCGTAAAAAATAGCAGTCTGATCCGATGCGATAACAGCGCTGACTCCTTCCGATTTCGCCCTGTCGATAATAGAATGCATGAGCTCCAGATCGTCGTCGTATAGGATGGTGTTTACTGTAAGGTAGGATTTCAGCCCGTGTTCTTTACATACGGCAACGATCTTCGACAGGTCTTCGAGTGTAAAATTTGCGGATGATTTAGATCGCATATTCAATTGTTCCACACCGAAATAAACTGAATCGGCTCCTCCCTGTATCGCACCCATAAGGGATTCGTAGGATCCGACAGGGGCCATTATCTCTAGATCCTTTCTATCAATCATTATTTGTCACGTTTAATAAGAACCTCGATAATTTCTCTAATCGTATTTTTTCTGTCGTCCGGTAAATCGATCCCGTTTAAAATCCCGACAGCCTTATTATGTAATTTCTCTATCTCGGTTCCTGTAGATTCTTTTACATTACAGCGGTCGTAAATTTCTTTCACTGCATTGAATTTTTCCGTTTTATCGATGTCTTTGCATTCGATCAGCGACAGAAGTTTTTTCTTATCGTCTTCGCCGGCTGTTTCAAGGGCTTTTAACATCAGAAACGTTTTTTTGTTGCTTTCAATGTCTCCGCCGATATTTTTTCCGAATGTCTCAGGGTCCCCGTAAGTATCCAGAACATCGTCCTGTAATTGAAAACCAAGGCCCAGCACAATTCCGAAATCGTACATTTTTTGTGAATTCTCGTAAGATGCTCCTCCTGCCAGGGCTCCCATCTGTGCCGCCCCTGCTAAAAGCACCGCAGTTTTAAGGCGTATCATTTCCATGTACTCAGGGATGGAAACTGTGCCGGATGTCTCGAAGTCCATATCGTATTGCTGACCCTGGCAGACACCTAATGCTACGGAATTGAATATTTTCAGGATCTGTCCGAGTATGGCAGGTTTGCATCTCGAAATAAGTTCGTAGGAATAGATGACCATTGCGTCACCGGATAATATAGCAGTGTTTTCATCCCATTTTTTATGTACCGTAGGTCTTCCGTGACGGAGGCCCGCGTTATCCATAATGTCGTCATGAAGAAGGGTGAAATTATGGAAAACCTCGATGCCCAACGCTATATCTATGGCCTCGATTGCATTATCATTGAACATATTACAGGCGGCGAGGGCCAGAAGCGGTCTTATTCTTTTTCCTCCTGCTTCAAGGGTGTATTTTACAGGAGAGAATAATTTCCGGGGTTCGTCAGGGAACGTAAGGCCGATAATCGATCTTTCGGTAATTTCCGCCAGTTCTTCGAGTGTACGCATTTTAACTATGTTTAAAAGAATTTTACAAAGTTACAAAAAACGGAAAAGAAAATGGGGTGATCGCCGATTAATAGTTATATTTGTTCATAAAGAATAAGTGACTTATGAAAAAAGTAGTCGTTGGAATTGACATAGGCGGAACAAATACGGCCTTCGGTATAGTGGATATAGAAGGAAATATTTATGGATCTGATAAGGTTTCTACTCAGGCTTATCCCGAAGTAAATGATTTTATCGAAGAATTATGCGGAAGAATCAAGAATCTTTTGGACTCCCTGCCGTTTCTTTACGAGCTTCAGGGAGTGGGTATAGGCGCTCCTAACGCTAATTATTTTAAAGGAACCATTGAAGATGCTGCAAATCTTCCGTGGAAGGGTATTGTATTTTTTGTAGATAAATTTAAGAAATATTTTTCCGGGATTCCGGTTTATATGACCAACGATGCTAAGGCTGCAGCCATGGGCGAGATGATATACGGAGATGCGAAGGGCATGAAAAACTTCATTGTAATAACTCTCGGTACGGGACTGGGGAGTGGATTTGTCGTAGATGGCAGGCTTATGCTCGGTCATAACAGTATTGCCGGGGAACTGGGGCATGTCACGATAAATCCTAACGGCAGGATTTGCGGATGCGGAAGACGCGGATGTCTGGAGACTTACGCATCTGCGACGGGGATAAAGAGAACCGTTTTCAAACTTCTTGCGGACAATACGGATCCCAGCGAGTTCCGTGATCTGAGTTTTAACCAGCTTACAGCCGAGATGATAACAGGTGCCGCTCTTAATGGCGATTCACTGGCTGTAGAAGCCTATGAATATACCGGACGTGTGCTCGGAAGCGCTCTTGCTAACGCAGTTGCGGTAACCGATCCGGAAGCGATATTTCTTTTCGGAGGTCTTGCCAGAGCGGGTAAATATATTCTCGAGCCGACAAAAAAATATATGGAACAGAGCCTTATGCCGAATTTCAGGGGTAAAGTTAAAATTTTATTATCCGCAGTAGACGGAATGAATGCGGCGATTTTAGGTGCTTCGGCTCTCGTATGGCAGCATCATAAATAAAAAAGCTCTAACGGGCTTTTTTATTTATTTTCTTTGTACCATGACGAATACATCAGGTATCCTGCTGCGTTTTTCTTAACCATTTCACTGTTTTCTTCGGATAAATCTTTTACTTTTTTTGCAGGTACGCCTGCGTAAAGGCTGTGAGGCTCGATCTTTGTTCCGGAACGAACCAGCGAATTGGCAGCAACTATGGAGCCGGTACCCACCACTACGTCGTCGAGGAGCGTCGCTCCCATACCGATAAGGCAGTTGTCCTCTATTTTAGCTCCGTGAACATTAACGTTATGTCCAACCGATACATCGTTGCCGATCTCTACCACTGATTTTTTATACAGCGTATGGAGTACGGCACCGTCCTGTATGTTTACACGGTCCCCGATAATAATCGGATTGACGTCTCCGCGTAGAACTGCGTTGTACCATATGCTGCTGTCTTTGCCTATCCTTACATCGCCTATAAGCACCGCCGTTTCAGCTAAAAAAGTTCCTTCCCCGACTTGAGGGGTTATCCCGTTTAATTCTCTTATGAAAGCCATCTTCGATATATTAAAATGTTCGGACGAAATTAGTAAATATTTTAATTTCCGTTTATTTTATATTCTGATTTTTATTTATGTTATAAACGTTAAATCTTCGTGTAAATTTTATTTATTATATTTACTAATTACTATTATTAAAAATTTACAGCCTATGAAAATAATAAAAATACTGCCTGTACTTTTACTGGTTTTGGCAATGAGTGTTATTCCTTCTATATCGGGAACTCCACAGAAACTAAATGTGGCTGAAGATCCCGCAGAAGTCGGGATTTCCGGTGAGAGGCTCGCACGTGTAGACCGGCTTATGGAAAATTATATTGCAGACGGGAAAATGGTGAACGGTGTCGTTATGCTGGGTAAGGACGGTAAAATATTCTTTAATAAAGCATACGGATGGAAAAACCGGGAATCAGGAGAAGTTCTAAATAACGACGATATTTTCAGGATCGCGTCCATGACTAAAAGCATTGTTTTGGTAGGACTCATGACCCTTTTTGAAGAAGGTAAGTTTCTTCTCGACGATCCTTTGTGGCATTATATTCCGGAATTCAGGAATATGAATGTTATAGATAAATTCAATTCGGACGGAACTTATTCCGTGCGGGCGGCGAAAAGGCCCATTACTATCCGGCATCTCCTGTGTCATAGTTCCGGGATCCCGTATGAAACCGCTTATAACCGGGATTCGGGTATCTCGTTTACTTCGACTATGGATGATATAACGATCGGGGAACTGATAAAAAAGCTTGCGACAATGCCTTTGGCTCATGATCCCGGTGAAAAATATACTTACGGTATGAGCGTGGATGTTATAGGCTATCTGATAGAGGTGCTGTCCGGTCAGTCATTAGATCTGTTCCTTGAAGAACGGATCTTTAAACCTCTCGGTATGGAAGATACTTACTTTTATCTGCCGGAAGAAAAGAAGCACAGGCTGGTGACCCTGTATTCATATAACAGGGAAGGAAACAATTTTATTGTTTCGGATAATTACGTCCAGCAGAATTTTGCAATCGAAGGGCCTCAGAAATGTTTTCTCGGTGGAGCCGGATTGTGCAGTACGGCCGGGGATTATGCAAAGTTCTGCCAAATGCTTCTTAACAAGGGGACATTCAACGATAATTCAATTATATCTCCACGGGTGATAGAGATGATGTCGACGATTAACCAACTTGCAGAAAATGACCGTCCGAGCCATAATTTCCAGTTTGGATTTGGTTTCAAAATACATAGTGTTTCGGATGCCGCCCATACCTTGACATCTAAGGGAGGTTACGGATGGAGCGGAATGTACGGGACATATTACAGGGTGTATCCTGAAGAGAATATGTTCATCGTCTTTATGAGTAACGAGTTCCCTTGGCCGGACAGGGATAGGAGCGATGAATTGCTGCAAGTTACCGTATTTCAGTCGTTAACCGAATAAATAAAAACCGTAAGATCAAATCTTACGGTTTTTTGCTTCCTGCCAGTAATCTTCCATTTGTCCGACGGAGAGTTCCTTTATATTACAGCCCTTTTCTTTGGCTTTTTCTTCGATATATTCGAATCTGGAAATGAATTTTTTATTACATCTTTCCAGCGCCGTCTCCGGGTTTACTCCGTATAGGCGGGCGGTGTTTACAATAGAAAAAAGAAGGTCGCCGAACTCTTCCTCCATTTTATCGGGGTTTTGGCTTTGTATCTCTTTCTCGATTTCCGATATCTCTTCTTTTACTTTTTCCCAAACGTCTTCTTTATTTTTCCAGTCGAAACCTATGGCAGACGCTTTTTCCTGTATGCGGTAAGATTTTACTATCGGAGGAAGGCTCTTCGGAACTCCTGACATAACTCCTCCCTTGCGGTCTTTTTCTTTTTGTTTAAGGGCTTCCCAGTTTTTTGTTACCTGCTCCGCGTTTTCTGCATTATCGTTGCTGAAAACATGAGGATGGCGGTATATGAGTTTTTCGCATTCTGCTTCACATACATCCGTGATGTCGAATTCGTTCATTTCGCTTCCGATCTTCGAATAAAAAACCACATGTAGCAGCAGGTCGCCGAGTTCTTTCTTTATACCGTCTATGTCACCTTCCGCCGCTGCGTCTACGAGTTCATATACTTCTTCAATGGTGTTATTGCGCAGGGATTCAAATGTCTGTTCCCTGTCCCAAGGGCAGTCCTGCCTGAGCCTGTCCATTATATCTAATAGTCTCCTGAAACTTTCAAGTCTTTTGTCCATATTTATAATTGTAATATCTTTCAAAATTACCATAAATAACCGAGTCGTCAAAATTTGGATGTTAAGCTTATATAATTACTCGTAAAAGTTATTAACTTTGAATAATTATTTATCCCTATGGACCATTTCGAAGATCAGCATAAAGAAAATACGGAGAATTCCGCCCTTAAAGTAAATCAGGGAATCGAGAGACCACCGGTTGTAAATCCTTACTTTAAAAAGGTTAAACGTCATAAGTTAACCACAGAACAATATGTGGAAGGTATACTTGACGGAAATATTACCATTTTGAGCCAGGCTATTACCCTCGTTGAGAGCCTTCTACCCGAGAGTTACGAACAGGCGCAGGAAATTATCGAAAAGTGTCTCCCTTATTCCGGAAATTCTGTAAGGGTAGGGATAACCGGTGTTCCGGGCGCGGGGAAATCCACTTTTATCGAAGCGATTGGAAATATGGTTACCGGACTGGGGCATAAACTCTCGGTCTTGGCGATCGATCCGAGTTCGGAAAGAAGTAAAGGTTCCATTCTCGGAGACAAAACCAGAATGGAAACTTTGGTTCATAATCCGGATGTTTTTATAAGGCCTTCCCCCTCTGCCGGTTCGCTTGGAGGTGTTGCCAGGAAAACAAGAGAAACCTGTCTGCTATGCGAGGCTGCAGGTTTCGATGTGATTTTTATCGAAACTGTCGGTGTAGGGCAGTCTGAAACGGCGGTACATTCGATGGTAGATATGTTCCTTCTTCTTCAGATCGCAGGAGCAGGAGACGAGCTTCAGGGTATAAAACGGGGAATTATGGAAATGGCCGATATGATAGCCATAACAAAGGCCGACGGAAATAATACCGCAAATGCGGCTTATGCACGGAGCCATTATGTGAATGCGCTGAATCTTTTTCCAATGCCGGAATCAGGATGGAAGCCCAGGGTGCTTACTTGTTCTTCACGGGAAAAAACCGGATTGACCGAAATTTGGACCGGAGTGGAAGATTTTATTAGATTTACTAAAATGAATGGATTTTTTCTTAATAACCGCCACCGCCAGCTGAAGTACTGGATGTACGAAACGATAAACGAGGAACTTAAAGAACACTTTTACACCAACGAAGCGGTAAGTTCTGTTATACCGAGTATTGAAAAAGATGTACTTGAGAAAAAAATAAGTTCTTTCGTGGCTGCCAGAAGGCTTTTCGATATTTATATGGAAACATTGAAAAAATAAATAATGAATAAAAAAATAACTTTTTTTCTTTTTGCTGTGATTGCATGTTGTGGACTGTTATTTTCTTTCGATAAAAATGAGGAGCCAACTGTAATTTATATGATCGGGGATTCCACGATGGCCAACAAATCGACAAAGAACAATAATCAGGAACGCGGATGGGGTCATATGTTCCCATGCATTACGAGTCATGAAATAAAGATCAGCAATCATGCGATGAACGGACGCAGTTCCAAAAGTTTTCGTCAAGAAGGACGTTGGGAGCCGATAATGGAAAAAATGAAGCCCGGTGATTACGTCTTTATTCAATTCGGAAATAACGATGAGAAAAAAGAACGGGAAGAACTTTATGCGGACAGTCATACCGATTTTAAAGATAATCTTAAACGTTATATTGTTGAAACACGAGAGAAAGGAGGCATTCCTGTTCTTTTTACTTCCATTGCGAGGAGGCATTTCGATGATGAAGGTAATTTGACAGATACTCATGGACATTATATTACCGCTGTTTTTGAGGTAGGAGAGGAAATGGGTGTACCTGTTATAGACATGAATAAATCTACTACGGCAATGATACTTGCCGTATCCCAGGAAGAATCGAAGAAATTCTTTATGTGGGTCGGTGAAAAGAAGGATAATACGCATTTAAACATCTACGGAGGTAAAGTGGTAGCGAAGCTGGCCGCCGACGAACTTGCCCGAACCATTCCTGAACTCGCCCGATATATGCCGTACGAGGATTCGGAATGCTACGGTGAGGTTCACGAATTTACGGAACAAATATGGAATAATTTAAATAACCAATAAAACTCAAATTTATGGAACAGTCAAGGGTGGATATGTTTATGATGACTTCATCGGAAAATTTTCCGGCGACGCGGATTATGGAAATTCGTGAAACTTTAATGAAGGCGGATGATGCGCAATTTATGATGGTAACCAGCGCCAACTATTACAAACCTATCACAATGCTTATCATCTCCATATTAGGAGGCAGTCTCGGGATAGATCGGTTTATGATAGGTGATGTGGGTTTAGGAATATTAAAACTTGTTACCTGCGGAGGTATGGAAATCTGGACCATTGTCGATTGGTTCCTGATCCAGGATAAAACACGGGAATATAATTATATGAAATTTGCGCAGGCTGTCTATAATATCAGATAATTTTTCTCCTGTATTAAAGAACCTGATCTTTATTTTCGGGATAATTGCGGGTTATATTTTCATTTGGTACAAACCGGAAGGAATAAATGGAGGGCTGTGTATATTCAAAACGGTTACCGGGTTACCTTGTCCCGGATGCGGAGGAATAAGAACTACCAAAGCGCTTTTAAATTTTGAGTTTTTAAATGCGCTGTCGTTAAATCCTTTGTCGGTTATTACCAATGTTTATATTATATTTTTGGTCGGGATCGCCATTGCAGGGCTAATCCGTAAAGAAGATACTTTGGTGGATTTTCTTTATAGAAAATGGAATAAAATACTTATTGTTATAGTATTGTTTCTTGTTGTCTCGGAATGGGTTTGGAATATTTATAGGAATATTTAATAAATAATCATTTATGAAGAAATTATACTTTCTGTTTTTATTATTGACAGGAATTGCTGCCCACGGACAGTCTCCTAAAGAACTAAGGTTGTGGACGGGGCAAATGCCTAATTCCAACGGAATAAAAACTTCGGAAACTTATGCTGACGGAGGACGCGTAGGAAATGTAAGCGATCCGTCGATTTATTTGTATGAAGCCGATAAAGAAAAGAATACTGGAGCAGCTGTTCTTATCTGTCCGGGAGGAGGTTATGCCCGCTTATCTATGGATAATGAAGGACATAAATTTGCAAGATGGCTTGCGTCTCACGGGATCAACGCCATTGTATTGAAATACCGCATGCCAAATGGAAATCATGAAGTTCCTTTGAGCGATGCGAAGCAGGCGATAAGGATCATACGGTCATCCGCTGCGGAATGGGGAATAAATCCGGGAAAGATCGGAGTAGCGGGATTTTCTGCGGGTGGACATCTGGCATCGACCCTATCCACGCATTTCGATGCGGAGACGAGGCCGGATTTTTCGATTTTATTCTATCCGGTAATAACCATGGATGAGACGTTTACTCATGGTGGTTCGAGGAGTAACCTTCTGGGAAAAACACCTACTAAAGAGATGGAAATCCTTTATTCCAACGATAAACAGGTATCCTCGCACACACCTTCTTCGATTCTTTTGCACAGTGATGACGATAATGCGGTACCTGTGCGTAACAGTATAGATTATTATACTGCACTTAAAAATAATGGAGTAAATGCTTCACTTTATATTTTTCCTGTCGGCGGACACGGGTGGGGGTTTAATGAAAATTTCCGGTACCATGAGGAGTGGAAAAATTTATTGTTGAAATGGATGCAGGATAATCAAATCATTCCGTAATGAAATTTAATGAGTTGGTCCTGAAAAATCGAAGCTATAGGCGATTTTCACAGGAAAAGAAAATCGAATATAATGATCTCCGAGAATTGATAGAGCTGGCGCGGATTACTCCTTCAGCCAGAAATCTTCAGCCGCTAAAATATAAGATCGTTAACGATGATAAAATGTGCGGTGAAATATTTTCTTTGTTGGGTTGGGCCGGTTATCTTAAAGATTGGGATGGTCCTTCCGAAGGAGATAAACCTTCTGCTTATATAATAATGGTTATCGATAAAAATATAACTTCTTCGGAATCGCAATACGATCAGGGTATTTCCGCTCAGACGATTCTGCTTGGTGCGACGGAAAAAGGATTCGGCGGATGCATGATCGGTACATTCGATAAAAATAAGTTATCGGGAATATGCGGATTAACCGATAACTTTATTCCGGTACTTGTAATTGCACTGGGTTATCCCTGTGAGAATATTGTTATTACGGAACCGGATTGCGGAGATATAAAATATTATCGAGACCATAAAGGAAACCACTACGTTCCTAAAAGAAAACTTGAAGATATAATTCTTTAAATAAAAAAAGAGAGCGTTCAGCTCTCTTTTTTATTGCTATTTATTTTTCTTAGTTGCTTCCACCACCACCGGTACCGTGATCGTTTCCGTCAACAAGTACAGGATTAATCGAAACAGAATCTCCTGCTTTTTCTACTACTACAGTAACTGTATGAGAAGTATTATTTGTATTGCGAAGATCAAATGTGAATGTATATGTCATAATATCCTGGTTAGCTCTGATTTTAAGTATATATCCAGGATTTACAGTTTGGTTTATATTCATTGCAGTCGGAGTTGAAAGGAACTCGTACGAAGGATCTGTAGTGATCTTCAGATATTTTTTGATCACATTCTCAAGCTGAGTAGTTATAGTAGTAGTTTCTACTGTAATACCAGCTTCTTCAAGTGCTGCTGCAATGCTGTTTACATATCTGTATCCGCTGAGTTTGTATACAGTAGCAGAGGTTACATTCAATGGTTCGATGCTATTGCTGTTATCTCTGATAGAGTCCATAACTTCGAGAGCTTCATTTGCATTTGTAGTAGCAACCTCAGAGTTTATAGCGATTTTATAAATACTGGAATGTGATATGTTTGCAATATAATGTCCGTCTTCATATGTTACAGCTTGTGACTGAGTCTGCCATTTACCTGTAGAAGGATTGAAGTACTGAAGAATAACATCATTGAAATGATAGGTATTCATTGGATTGTCGATCTGAAGAGTTAATGAAGGCGAGAAAGTATAACCGTTAGGAAGGAGATCCACTACAGCTATAGGAGCATAAGAATCGTCGTCCGCAGTTGTAATGTCGCTTACTTCATTTGCATAGAATTCTATAGGACCTGTAACAACTTCATTGTTAGCATTTCTTACAGTAGTTCCTGCAGGAACGATTATTTCACCAGAGATGTTGCCTTCGATAGGAACTGTGCCGCCTACTGATGGGTCGACGCTTGTGCCGTTCTCAGGAAGCTCTGATAGAGATACATTAACAGACTGTACCTTATTTTCGCCTGTAGAACCCTGGGTAAATGTTACTGTCTGGTAGTTTGTGCTGTAACCGTCACGCTCGAAAGTAAGATTATAAGTTCCGTATTCGGATAAACCTACGAATTCAAAATAACCGTCTGAATTGGTCGTAGTACTTGCTGATCTTGATGTTGGTGAACTATATGTAACTTTCACGTCGTCAAGTCTGGTCGTGCTACCGCTTTTGGTTACGTACCCGTTGATCTCATAAGTAGCGGCGCCGGGTGTAACAGGAGGGTATTCAGCATGTTTCTCGTTACAGCCGACAGCTATAACAGAAACTGCGCAAAATAAAGCAGCTGCTTTTAAAATCCCTTTCAATTTGATTGTTTGTAATTTCATAATAAAATTGATTTAATAGTTTTTATAATAAATTTCAAATAAATAGTTTTTAATAGTTCCTTATTATTTGTCCGAATCGTAGTATATCGAAAAAAATTTCCGCATTTGTTTCGTTTGGCGAAGTCAGGTAATACCGACCTTCCTGTTGTCTGGCCTGTGCATTATATACTAATTCATAATACGGTGTTGGAGAAATTCTTATGAATTTTTTCCTTTTCTGGTTATATGGAGGAATGGAAATTGAAAAATAAAAACCTCCGTTATAATCCACCGCTTGTGTCTTTTGTAAATAAAAACCAATCACAGCTTTTTTAAAATATCTCGTTAATTTACCTTCTACACCAATATCTTTTCCTATAAATCTTGCTGCCCGTACATCGAACATCAGATCGAAATAATCCACGAAATAATTTCCTCCTACAGCCCATGTGAACCGTTTTATGGGTGTATGCTTCCATCCGCTGTAATAATAAAGTATCCTGCCCGTAAGTCCACCTTCCGCATAAAGACCCCAACGCTGGCCGAACGGTCTGTATAACTTTAAATCCACTCCCAATCTTTCTGCACTGAAACTACCTATGGTTGCTCTTGCAAAAATGTTGCCTTTAATTTTAAAATCCTGAGATAAATTGATAAAACCCGGACGAACCTGATCATACTCTCTCTCGTATTCATTGATTATAGGGAAAACAACCTGTCCGGTAAATTTAGATCCTCTCCATAAATTGATTTCGACAGCCGGGGATATGTTTAACTGGGTCTGGTACATAATGTCGAGCCATATGTTCCTGAAACGGAACTCCGGATATATTATGAAATCGATCTTACCTAAGGAAGAATTATAGAACTTGCCGTTGAATTTTCCGACGGCAGTCAGTTCGTTTATAATACCTGCAGCTTCTTTAGTTTTATAAGAAATGCCCCAGCTGTTTATATTTCCGCTGAAATATCCCATAGGATTTTTAGTAGTGGTCAGAGTTAGCTGTTGTTCCCGGTCATAATTGAATATAACGGAGACTTTATTATTTCCGATAATATCCGAAAGTTCACCTATCGATGAACTGATTTTTTCCAGATTTGTCAATCTGGATCGGAAGGAAGAACCGTCAACGAATATATAGGTTACGGTGTCGGTTTGGTAATGCCTTACATTTTCAAAGCCGGCATTTATCAAATGTTTTTCAATATTATCTTGTGATTGGCCATTGTGGCAAATCAGCAAGGCCAGAAAGATAACTGACCACTTTAATAATATAAAATTTGTCGATAAAAATTTTTCCCCCACTGAAAAGTAATTGCTATATCCGAGGCGGTAAAAGTATTTATAACGAATTACAAAAACAAACGCATAAATAAAGGAGGATACAAAACGACCTTTTTGCAGGATAATATATCATTTGGCTTATATTTGTGAGTATAGGGAAGTGTTTTTTATTATTAATATAAAATGGGTACATTTGTTGGTTAAAAATTCACATATGAACATAGAAAAAATATTCTCGGAAGATTTTTACGAAATAATAAAATCACTCTACGGTGATTTCGACCGGAAACTTATCCAGATACAGAAAACCAGAAAGGAATTCGATGGCGATATTACCCTTGTCGTTTTTCCTTTTCTTAAAATGAGCCGTAAGAGTCCCGAGCAGACTGCTGAGGAGATCGGACGGGTCATAACCGAAAAATGTTCTCTGATTGAAAAATTCAATGTGATAAAAGGATTTTTGAATCTGTCTATCGAAAAATCATTCTGGGTTTCAGGGTTCAATGATATATCAAGGGATGCAAATTACGGCATTATTGAAAATAACGGCAAAACGGTAATGGTAGAATATTCTTCTCCTAACACCAATAAACCACTGCATCTCGGCCATATCAGGAATAATCTGCTCGGTTATTCGGTAGCTAAAATACTGGAAGCTGTCGGAAATAAGGTTATAAAAGTCAATCTGGTGAACGATCGTGGTATTCATATATGTAAATCCATGCTGGCATGGCAAAAATTCGGGAATAGTGAAACACCGCAGTCTTCCGGAATGAAGGGCGATCATCTTGTCGGGAAATATTACGTCGAATTCGATAAGGCTTACAAATCCGAAATAAAGACTCTTGTGGAGAGCGGAATGAATGAAGAAGAAGCCAAAAAGGAAGCTCCTGTAATTAAAGAGGCGCAGGATATGCTCCGTAAATGGGAAGCAAAGGATCCGGAAGTTTATTCATTATGGGGAAAAATGAACGGATGGGTATACGAAGGTTTCGACAAAACCTATGCTGATCTTGGGGTTTGTTTTGATAAAATATATCATGAATCGGAAACTTATCTTTTGGGAAAAGAAATTGTGAATGAAGGTCTCGAGAAAGGAGTCTTTTACCGCAAACCAGATAATTCGGTCTGGATAGATCTTACCGGCGACGGACTCGACCAGAAGCTGCTTCTACGTTCGGACGGTACTTCGGTATATATGACACAGGATCTTGGAACCTCATACAGCAGGTTCAATGAATATAAATTGGATGATCTGATATATGTGGTCGGAAACGAACAAAACTACCATTTTCAGGTGCTCAAACTAATATTATCGAAACTAGGATATGATTGGTCGGATCATATTTATCATTTGTCATACGGTATGGTAGAACTTCCGGAAGGTAAAATGAAATCCCGTGAAGGTACCGTGGTCGATGCGGACGATTTGATTACCGGCATGGTTGCGACTGCAAAAGAAATGTCGGAGGAACTCGGGAAGTTGGACGGATGTACTCCGGAAGAGGCCGAAAACATAAGTAAAATGGTCGGTATGGGAGCCCTGAAATATTTTATACTAAAGGTGGACCCCAAAAAAACCATGTTGTTTGATCCGAAAGAATCGATAGATTTCAATGGCAACACAGGACCATTCATCCAATATACACATGCGAGAATAAGGTCGGTTTTACGCAAGGCAGAGCAAACCTCAGTTGAAAAAGCCAAGGAGATTAACCCCGACATTAAACTTCTTCCTAAAGAGATCGACCTGGTGAAGAATCTGCTGGATTATCCTGAGATTGTAAAGCTCGCGGCGGATAATCATTCTCCGTCGATAATAGCGAATTATGTCTACGAACTTGTAAAAGAATTCAACCAATATTATCATGACTATTCTATTCTTCGTGAAGAGAATTCCGAAATAAGGGCGATGAGATTACTTCTTATAGAGAAAATAGGAGAAGTAATTAAAAAAGGCATGTCGTTATTGGGAATAGATGTTCCCGAAAGAATGTAATATACTGAAATGAAGACATTGGCGATTATCCCTGCAAGGGGCGGCAGCAAACGCATACCTGGTAAAAATATAAGAAATTTTCTGGGCCGGCCGATAATTTCTTATTCGATAGACGCTGCCGGAAGAGCCGGTGTTTTCGATGCTTTAATGGTATCTACTGACGATCAGGAAATTGCCCGTATTGCTATGGGGTATGGAGCGGAGGTACCTTTTATGAGAGGCGATAAATGTTCAGATGATTATGCTACATTGGCTGATGTTGTCGTGGAAGTTCTGGAAAATTATGAACGGCAGAGAATCCGACCCGAATACGTTTGCTGTATCATGGCCACGGCCCCTCTGATCGATCCGGAAAAAATAAAGCAAGGTTTTGATTTGATCTCCGCCCGATATGATTCTGTTATTCCCGTGGTCCCGTTCGGTTATCCGATACAGCGTTCGTTGAAAATAGATGAAAACGATAAACTGCTTATGGTGGAACCACGGTTTAAAAATACCCGTTCCCAGGATTTGCCGCAGAGATATCATGACGCAGGTCAGTTTTATTGGATTAAAGCTGATGTCATAAAAGAAAAAGGAACTTTCTTTACAGACAATACGGGAGCTATAATTCAGGATCCGCTTACTGTTCAGGATATCGATACCGAAGAAGACTGGAGGATGGCAGAGTTTAAATACCGTAATCTGTATGGTGAATGAAAGCAGTGGTTTTTACGGAATCCGGTCAGGAATATGGTTACGGTCACTTTTACCGTTGTATGGCTTTAGCCGGATCCTTTTTGGGCAGAGGTGTGGCGACAGATTTTTATATAAAAGGGACAGTTCCGGAAAATACAGATGATTTTTTCGTATTGGAAAAAGACTGGACTGCTGACAATGAATTTATTAAAAATACCGTCATTGGTTATGATTTTGTAATAATAGATTCGTATACTGCTTATTCCGAGATTTATACAATAGCTTCCCGTAATTCCGTATGTATATTTCTCGACGATTATAACAGGATCTCTTATCCTGAAGGGCTGGTAGTTAACGGTGCGGTTTCCGCTGTAAGGAGCGTTTATCCGGAGAACTTTGGCACGGAATATCTTTTGGGCAGCCGGTATGCTCTTTTAAGAGGAGAATTTTTGGATATATCTCCGAAGATTATAAATGAAAATATCCGTAATATTCTGATAACACTGGGAGGAACGGATAACCATAATTTAATAGAAAAAATATTAAGTGTTGCTACACGTAAATTTCCTGAAGCATGTTTAAACGTGGTATCGAATTCTTCTGGGATATCAGGGAATAATATATTTCTATATAACAATCTTTCGTCACCGGAAATGAAACGTTTAATGTCTGAAGCCGATCTGGCTATATCCGCCGCAGGACAGACCCTTAACGAATTGGCTGTATGCGGAGTTCCTACTCTGGCCTTTAAAATCGCAGACAATCAGTCTGAAAATCTTAAAGGATGGGTCGAAAGCGGGTTTATAGATAAAGAAACCGATCTTATATCGTTGGAAGCGGATTTAAGAGGAATTACCGAAACAAAAACAAGAGAATTACGCTCGCTGGCCGGACAGCAAACTATCGACGGCAAGGGTGCGGACAGGGTTGTTAAAACTGCTTTCAAAAGAAGATTATCGGGGGAAATGATAGTTTGGGAGGCTCAGGCTGATGATATAACGGATTTGTTTCATCTTGCCAATGACCGGGAAGTAAGACAAAATTCTTTTAATTCCGACCCCATACCGTTTGATGACCATAAAAAATGGTTGGATTCCATAATAATAAGCGATACGAGTTATCTTTATATTTTCAGAATATCAGGAAGATTTATCGGACAGGTGAGGTTCGATATAAAAGAACATGAAACCGTTACCGGTATTAGCATAAACAGTGATTTCAGAGGCCTGGGAGTCGGTAAAGTTATGCTTGAGAGAGCACTCGAAAAAATAACTGATAAAAGCATAACACTTCCTGTAACAGCTTATATCAAAGAAAATAATACAGCCTCTGTAAAGATTTTCGAATCTGCCGGATATAAAGTAATCTCCCGAAATGAATGTATAATCCGTATGGAATACGGTTTTTAAAGATTCATATCGGCATAGTCGATTAATTGAAGGGAAGGTTTTGAATAATAATACTGAAGGATTCCTTCTATGTCGACAGTTCCGGCAGAAACTTTATGGCTTTTAAATCTTACGTTATAATAGGTTCTTACGACAATGGAATCATTCGATTTCGTTGATTTCAATATACGTTCGGTATACGAATAATCACTATCCGGATCGCACCACTCCTTCTCCTTGTCCTCATCTATAAATTCGACATTCTGAAGAATTACCGGCAAATTATTATAGTTTCCGCTTATTTCGGATAAATTCAAAGTGGGTTTCGATATGGGTTCTATTTGGCCTGATACCACTATAAAACTGTTCATCTCGTATTCGGGAATGTTTATATATTCCTCTTCAGACCTGGTCGATCTTCCGAGAATAGGCGAGTTTCCATAGGACCTGATTACCAGTCCTGCGCATCTGACCGTAACTATTCTTCCGAGCTCATAATAACGGTGGTAATTTTCGGATGCAAGTCGTATTTCGATAGCTCCGCTTTCGTCCATAACAATAAGGGAATGGGGGAATGCTCCCATCCAGTCGCTCGATACTATCTGACCCGTTACACTTACATCGTCGGTTATAGTATTCGGGGTAGATTTAAGATATTCTTTTAACAGGTTCTGAATCGTCATGCTGCCATGATTCTGTCCTTTACCGGGATCGTCCGGAAAGATATCCTCGGGACTTACCGGTTTTTTACATTCTGTAAGAACCAGAACGATAAAAAGAAATTTAATTAGTTTCAATGTCATATTCGTTCCTGAATTTTATACGGTACGATCTTCCCCGCTTCATTATTATACCTGTAATGGAAATATCTCCTGAAGGTGTTTTATCCAAGGCAAAATCCGCGTAACCGCTTGTGTAGACGTATATAGAGTCACCATTGATATCGCGTGCTTTGATATCTTTTTCACCGGGAAGTCCGTTATAGGTTTCGTTCGAAGAATAGGCCCATGTTTCTTCGCCTCCATTATCTAATTTAAGTCCGTCGATCTTTATCAGTCGTCCTATATGATCGTCTGTCAGGTCGCTTATCCTGGTTTCTTCGGATACCGGAACCCCCGTGTAAATATCACGTATGATGTGCTTATCGACTAATAATGCTGAAGAAATATATTCGGTTTCATAACTGCTGCCATAGGTTGGCTGCAGCCCTAACTGGTACATGCCGTCTTCCTGTCCGAGCGTAAGGCCCGTTATCTTAACAAAAACTTTGCGGCCCACAGGGAATAGGGAGTAAAGATCGTAAAGTCCAGCCTTTATCTCGATGGCACCGGAATGATCTTCCAGCATAAATACACGGTAAAAATTTCCTGATCTGTCGTTCGCGGTAACTGTTCCGCTGATTATGTAGTCGTTATATTGACTCGTAAAAGTCGTTACACCACCCCCGTCGCGATAATAATATTTCACAGAATCTATCGAGATATTGGACTTTGTTCCGGTTCTAAAATCATTTTCGGAATATCCGGTATAACTGTCACTGCTACATCCGGCAATGATAAAAACAACGATTATATATATAATTTTTCTCATCAGAAACCGTAGCTTAGGGATATATTGAAATTAATACCGTATGCATATAAATATTTCGACGGGAACGGATAATAAAGATTTCCTGTAACTCCTGAAGTTCTGTAAAGTCTCATTTGTTCGTAACCGGAGTATATGATAGACCGGTTATTCAGAATATTGTTTACGGATGTCCAAAGTCCGATATAATTCCCGTTATTTATCCTGAAGTTTTTACTGAGAGTAAGATTTACGGTAAAAGCGTCTCCGAGTTTTTCCTGGTCAAGTAATTCCGTAAGCACTTCTTTAGATGCAGCTACATCCGTAACCCGCGACATTCTCCTTACAGGATTTACCGATACGTAATTATTTCCGGCTAAATTCAGTGACATTCCGAGCCTCCACCACCTGGGAAAAGTATATTTTCCTTCTACCGATATTACGGCCTGCGGGCCATTCGCCAGATGGTATCCGGTTAACATGCTTTTACCGTTTTTAAGAAGTGTGGATCCTGAGTTATAATCAGATATCTCGACGTCGGCATCGGAGTTATATTTACTGATGTTAACAGCTGCGTACAGTGTGGCGGTAAACCGGGGTGTAGGAATATATTCGGCAGACAATTCCAATCCTCCGTAAATTTTGTCAATCCCGGTAAGAGCTACCGTAACGTATTGTGACAGGGGGTCGTCATAATAATTGAATATGTTGCTTCCCTTTTTATGGCTAGTACAGTAAGCGATAAGTTCCATGGATAAATACGGTGAAATATATTTATACTTAATATCGAAGGATCGTATCTGGCTGGTAAGGGCTTCATCCACGGTGTTGTTCCTACATCTCGGTTCGAAGAAAATTTCCGTATAAAGCGGAGGTTTCTGCGCGATCCATACTGAGGCTTCTGCATAATGCCGTAGAGAAAAACTGAATAATGTCGACAACTTAAGGTCTGCTTCGTTGAATTTCTTCTTTACGGATTTTCCGAACGAATGGTAATCAGGAAAATTTTCTTTCTCGTAATTTCCATGCCGTTGATGGGATGTCCGGCCGATCGTCAATTCACCTCTTAACTTCCACTTCAAAGCATTGTATTCAGCTTTTCCTGAAACATTGAATTTATCTGTATATATTTTATAATCGTATCCGAATCTTTCTCCTTCGAGTACTTTTCTTCCCGGATCGCGCAGGTTATTTTCCGCTTTTTCTCCGTAATACTCATCGTAAAGAATGAACTGATCTATATCCAGCCAATAATCTCCGCCCATTAAATCTTTCATCCGGGAAAAATTAGAAGATGTACCAGAATAAAATTCCATTCCGGCCGTCAATTTGAGTTGTCTTAAAGGAGTGAAAGCGATCCCGGCTATTATACTGTTATTGAAAAATTTCTTTGCCGACTCTGCAATTATATAATGCGATCTTTTTTCACCGTGTTCCGGATTGCTGTAAATATTGGTTTCGTACATTCTCTGCCAGTTTATTTCGGTTACTGACGGATCGTTTGTGCTCCATGCCTCATAAAGATCTTCCGATATAAGAAAGTTTGAATAGAAATCGGGAAGATAACGGTAATAATCAGGGTAGGGGGACATTGCGTCGAACCATGACGGGAAAGTATAACCGTTTTCACCGAAGATAGATAGCACGGATAAATCTACCTGGAGTTTGGTATTAACCTTTAACGAGTAATTTAAATTGATCAGGTTCTGTTCGTAATCCCGTGATCGGATATTTCTGCCTTTACCGTTTTGGTATCCGTAATACGGATTGTAATAGTTATCTTGAGCGAGATCATAGACCTCCTGAGTTACATAGGGTCTTATTCCCCGATTGCCGTAATAACCGCTGTAAGTTACATCCACAGAATGATTGTCCGAATTTATTCCCAGAAAGAATGCCCCTGATATGGGTTCCGAATTTATCCCTTTTATATAACCGTCTTTTCCCCATCTCCTGTCTGTAAATATTCCCATACAAACTTTATCTCCGAATTCATATCCGCCATGATAATTCAATACGGACGTATAGTTACGGTTGGATAGTTCTGAAGAAACCCTGCTTCCACGGAACGAATCTATGTTTTTAAGATTTCGATACAAATTCCAGAAAGTCGTACCGTCCGACGGATCTGTAAAGAAGTAATTATGATAATGAAGATTATCGAATTTATAGTCATATCATCTCCTTCTGTATCTTTGTGCCGAAAGATTGATCTCTGGATTTAACGCTCTGAAAGTGAAGTCGTACTGCGATTGATCGAATATAAGGATAAAATCCGCTTCGGTTATTTCTTCCGGTTGGCAATAATTTTCGATGTTGAGGATTTCCGAAGTTATTTCATCCGGATAAACCGTATCCACACAAAATATGCAGGTCAATATAAAAAATAAGGTTAACCTGCTTCTCATTTTCAGTCTTTTTTCTTTATTATATGTGACACGATCTCGTCCTGAATAGGAGACCCCATAAATTTATTTGCGAAAAAATAAAATCCAATACCGAGTAGCACCTGTGTAGTGAGAAGGCGGAACGGATTGTCCAACAGTATTTTAAAAGGATAAAGGAGGATGATCATTATAAGGGATACTAAGGCGTATTGCCCGATATCTTTTAATTGTTCTTTCCATGTATAGTCCATTATTTTTGCAGTGGTCTTAAGATAGATTCCGTAGGTAATAGCCTTGGATACCGCGTCACCGATGAGGGCAGCAAGTATTCCGAACCGCACAGCGACAAGAAGGAATATCAACATAAGCACCAGGCTGGTCATTTCCAGTTTTACTATTTGTTCGCTTTTACCGCTGAGTTTAATAAGGTTAGCGTTCATTGAAATGAAAATAAAAAAAATCCCGCTGACACATAAAACCTGCATCAACGACACTGCCGGAAGCCATTTAAAACCGATGGTCAGTTCTATTAGAGGTTTCGCCACCAGTCCCAAGCCCATCATAACCGGGAAGGCCACATAAGCTATCGTGGACATCGTTTTTCTTGTCGCACGTTTAAGACGTTCCGGATTATCCTGCAAGTTTGAAAGCATAGAATATGTAGAAGAACCGAATGCATTGAATATCGATACCGCTGCCATATTTTTCATTTTGTTGGCTTCGATGTAATGTCCGACTCTTCGCATGGGAAAATATCCCCCTAAGATGAACGAATAAAAATATGTCGAGATAGTATTAATCAGGCTGCCTGCCATCAGGTTGGAAGAATATCCGAAAAGTTCGTTGAACGAAGTTTTGCTGAATTTGAAATTTGGCGCCCATTTACATATTACCCATAAAAGAATGGTGCGTAAGGCAGCTATCGATATTTGTTGCGTTACAAGCGACCAGACCCCGTATCCTTTTAACGCCATGTAAATGGATAATAACGCGGATATTGCCAATGACGTAATGTTTACAATCGTAATTTTCCGGAAATCCATTTTCTTTATTAGGATAGTGGTATGTATTATACTGAAGGAGTAAATTACAATAACGAGGAACAGTCTTCGTGCTATTTGTGTTATTTCCGGACTTCCGAGGAATTTAGATATAAGAGGCGCGGCAAAGAAAAGAATTATATACAATATTATACTTACAGCGATATTGAAGAGAAATACTGTGTTATAATCTTCGTACGAGGTATTTTGTTTACGGATAAGAGCTATTGAGAAACCGCTCTCCAACAGGATATTTGAAATAGCGGTGAATATGGCAAGGGATCCGACTAAGCCGAAATCTCTCTCCAATAGGAGCCTGGCGATAATTATGCCTGTAATGAAGTAAATGATCTGCTGTCCTGCTTTCTCTGTAATACTCCATAACAGAGCGGTCCTGGTCTTTTTCTTAAGATTCTGTGACATTTATGTATATTCTTGAAAGTTTAATTTTAAAGTAACAAAAATATACAAAAAATGTCGATTAATTTATATTTTTATGAAAAACGGTATTTTACTGTTCGAATTTATAGCCGACTCCTTTAATGGTTACGATATGGTCCTCTCCGATCTTTTCACGTAATTTCCTGATATGTACGTCTATCGTGCGATCTCCCACGATGACGTCCGATCCCCATACATTTGAGAATATCTCTTCTCTGGAGAATACTTTCTGCGGTTTCGAGTAAAGTAGGACAAGCAGTTCGAATTCCTTCCGGGGAAGATTGATTTCCTGTCCTTCCTTCAGAACTACGTAGCGCTCGCGGTCTATATGGATTGTTCCCTGGTCATTGTCGCCTGTAGTGTCCGTTTCTCCATAGGATCTTTTAAGAAGAGCTTTTATACGGCTTATCAAAACTTTAACCCTTATCGGTTTCGAAATGTAGTCATCTGCCCCCGCCTCGAAACCTGCGATCTGGGAGTAATCCTCATTCCTTGCCGTGAGAAAAGCTATTGCAGTTTTGGATAGTTCTTTGTGTGTGCGAAGTTCCTGACAGGTCTCTATCCCGTCCATTTCAGGCATCATGACATCCAGAAGGATCAGGTGGGGGCGAGTCTCCAACGCGATTTCCAGACCTTCCTTGCCATTCATGGCAGTGTATACGGTAAACCCTTCTTTCTTAAGGTTATAGCTAACAAATTCCAGAATGTCTTCTTCGTCGTCGACAATAAGTATTTTAAAATCCATACATTAAATAATTATTACTGCAAGTTTAACAATTTATTGTTAACTTATCATTACCTTAGTGTTTACTTAATATAAATAAAATAAAAAAGCAGTCCGGTAAGGACTGCTTTCTTTTATGGTTTATTAAACTTAATTATTTATCCATTACGATCGCTACACGGTCAAGATACATATCGTTGAACGGTACTTCGTTCCATTGTCTTTCAACAACTTCGATTTGGCTCGAGCTTACTCCGAATTCGTTAACAAGGATGTTGTAAACAGCTTGTGCACGTCTTAAAGAAAGCGCCTGGTTGTATTCAGGAGTACCTGTCTGACGGTCAGCATAACCGGTAACTTTAAATTTAGCATTTGTACTCTTGATAACTTCTGCAGCATATTTAAGGTTTACTTTTTCTTTTCTCGATACAGTAGAAGAGTTGATGTTGAAGAATACAGCTAAAGGAGCTACGACATGTTTTTCAGATGACTGAACATTGTTGTTCTGATTAGCACGAAGTCTTTCGAGTTCAGCTCTTGCTCTGTCTGCAGCACTGCGAGAGTTTGCGAGTTCGCGTTCAAGATTACCGATTCTGTTTTCGTAAGCACTTGCGCTTGCTCTTACTGCGCGAGCTACGTCTTCGTCGCTAAGACCTTTGTCCCATCCGCGTTTTTTGAATTTGTAAGTGAAACCGAGGGTTACTGTAGATAGTCCGTCGAGACGTCCGCTTGTTACACCGTCGAGATTATCACTTGCAAGCATGTGTTTCAGTTCGAGGTTCAAATCAACAGCGTCAGAAAGACGGAATTTGTTGATTATACCGAAGTTAGCCGAGATCTCGTTGCGTTTGCGGTCGCCTTCGTCTTTGAATGCGTGTACGATACCGAGACCTACATAAGGAATGAAGCTGTAAACGCGTTTTTCTTTATAACCGCCTATCGCGTTAGAAAGATTTACAAGGAAGTCACCGTGTACGTTAACTACGTTGAATCTCTCTTTGTAAAGTCCGTTAGCATCAGGATCACCGTAAATGTAAGCACCGTTTGCATAAGAAGCACCTCTTACAGTAAGCCCTGACCCCTGTACGCGGGCTCCGATAGCAGGAGTGAACCATTTACCGAACGAGAGTTCGTATGCTAATGAGATACTGTCTCCGAAATCTCCGTATTGGTCGCTGTTACCCTGGAATACTTGCGCGCCTACACCCGCATCGATGAACCAGTTATCCCAGAACCCGTTGGTAAGCATGCCGTGTTTTGTATCCCTTACTTGCGCACTTGCCGACACAGAGGCGGCAACCAAAACAAATAACAGTAAAAACTGTCTGAATCCAAATTTGTTCATTTTTTTTCATAAGATATAGATTTTGTTTTTTAATAGTTTCGTACCGTTAGAATACCTGTCGGATACTCTTATGTCCCATTATTACATAGTTTATTTAATATAATATTTCTTGTATATACAGCTTGCCTAAAAGTTCGGGGCTAAAGTACTTAAAACATTTATTTTAAAATGTCACATTCGGAAGCATTTGTATACCTATTAATCTCCCGGTGTTAAATAATTGTTTTTTTATTTCGTAACGAATCAAATTTATTGCCAAAAATGTATTTTTACGGATATTTTATTGTTTTTGACCTAAAACCGGAAAATTATCCGTAAAATTGAAAACATTTAAACATTACTATTTAATTATTTAAAAATGGCAGCACCGAAAAAAACGGAGTTAGAAAAACTTCTGTCATGTGAAATATATACATATACCGATCCAGAGTTAGCCGTTTTGCGGAGAAGATGCCGTCGGCTGCTGGATATTTATAATAAATCCGGAGAAGACGATAATTTTCGCAGGGAACTGATCGAAGAAATACTGATGTATCCGGTAGATACAAATTTTTATATTCAGCCTCCGTTTTATTGTGATTACGGACATAATATCCATATAGGAAAAAATTTCATGGCTAATTTTGACTGTGTGATACTGGACTGTGCACCGATCTATATAGGAGATAACGTGCTTATGGGACCCAAAGTTCAGATTTATGCAGTGGGACACCCTACTGATCCTGTGTACAGGGCTAAACCGATAGAAGTCGGAAATACTATAAAAATAGGAAATAACGTCTGGATCGGAGGCGGATCGATTGTTCTTCCCGGAGTCACAATAGGTGACAATACTATTATCGGTGCAGGCAGCGTTGCTTCCAAAGATATAGATGCCAATGTCATTGCAGTAGGGAATCCCTGTAAGGTAGTTAGAACATTGGATCCTTCGGAATAAGGAAAAAGAATAATGCTCTGATGAAAAAAATAAGGATTAAAACCATAAGTGCCGTCGCGGAAATTCTTGGAGGTGTTGCATCTATTGCTGCCTCGGCCGCTGTAATATTAACGGGCAGTGGTCCTTTAGGGTTTATATCGGTATTGATCGTAGTTTTTTTCGCAGTATTCCTGATCGCTCGTTTTGTAATCAATCGTTTTTTCATATATAAGATAACACCTCTTTACCGTATCATTACCGCTAAAAATATTTCAACTAAAAAACTGATATCCGAACATGCGGATAATGATCATATCGTAGAGGATGTGAAAGATGAACTGAGTGATTGGGCAGATAAGAAATCGGAAGAGATTGCAAGATTGAAAGATAACGAACGGTATAGACGGGAATTTCTTGGAAATGTGTCCCATGAAATTAAAACTCCTGTATTTACTATACAGGGTTATATTCTTACATTGCTCGACGGTGCCCTGGAAGATAAACACATAAACCGCCTTTATCTTGAGAGAACGGAAAAAAATATCGACCGTCTTATAAATATCATAAAAGATATCGACGAAATCAGTAAGCTGGAAAATGGTGAAATGGTATTGAATTTTTCAAAATTCGATATAGTTTCCCTTGCCCGCGATATTTGCGATTCGTTGGAAATAGATGCCCAGAAAAATGAAATTACTCTGAAGGTCAATTACTCACAGACTTCACCGGTAAATGTCCATGCTGACAAGGCACATATCGAACAGGTCCTGGTAAATCTTATCACGAATTCCATTAAATATGGAAAAAAGGGCGGAAATACTTCGATTAACTTCATTGACCTTATCGATAAAGTAGTCGTGGAAGTCGAGGACGACGGTATCGGAATAGATAAAACCCAGCATGCAAGGATATTCGAAAGGTTCTACCGTGTCGATAAAAGCCGTTCGAGGGCGCATGGTGGAACCGGTCTCGGGCTGGCGATCGTCAAACATATTATCGAGGCGCATGGCGAACAGGTAACAATGCGGAGTGAAATTGATACCGGTACAGTTTTTTCTTTTACTTTAACTAAAAGTACTGTTAAGTGAGAATCAAAAGAACAATAGAAAATATATTGGAGGACAGCACGGATTTTTTTAAAAGCATGGCCGGCATAATAAAGGTCAGTTTGTTTTCTAAATATGATAATTCCGAACTGGGAAATATCATAAAGCAATCTGATGAAATGGTTATCCTTGGTAACGGTCCCTCGTTAAAAACTTTTATAATAGAGAATCCCGATTTCCTTAAGGATAAGGAATTATTTTGTGTTAATTTCTCAGTCGAATCCGATTACTTTGAAACTTTGCGTCCGGGGTTTTATATTGCGACTGATCCTGCGGTATATGAAAAAGATGATTTCTGCGACCGATTATTCGGAACGTTGGCTCATAAAACCCAATGGGAGCTGAATTTATTCGTTCCTTATTGTTTTCGTAAAAGTATAAGATGGAAGGAACATGTAAAAAGAAACGGCCATATCAGAGTATATTATATAAATACAACTCCCGTGGAGGGCACTTTCGGAATATGTAATTTTATTTTTCGAAATAAATTAGGGATGCCACGCCCGCAGAATGTACTTATTCCAGCCCTGATGGTGGCGGTTTGGACGGGGTTCCAAAAAATATATACGGCAGGCGTGGAACATTCCTGGCATAATCTTATCTGGGTTGACGATAATAATCACCTGATGATCGATGACAAGCATTTTTATGATAACGATAACGATACTGTACGCAGGCATGGCAGTTTCGATATGTCGGCATTATTCGAACGTTTGGCCAAAGTGTTTCGGGGATATAAGACTATAGAACGTTTCAGCCGTTCACAGGGTGCGGTCATATATAATATAACAAAAGCGTCCTTTATAGACGCTTTTGAGAAATTAACTTTATAAACGAATTATCTTATAAAGAATAAATAGAAAGGATTTACTCCCACAGTATAAGTATTTAGTTTCGAACCCTGCAAACTGTATTCGATAACTTTGCCACTGTTTACATAGTCGGTGTCCGTAATGAATATAGTATTGCTGTATGGAGAGTAAGCCAAATTGTACAAAGTGTTAAGACCGCTTACTTCGAAGATTCCTGAATTATCGAAATTAGGTTCATAGGGCGAAACATTACAGATGAATGTTCTCGTTGTTCCCGAATCGGTCGTTTGTTCTACGTTGAAATACAGACGATCGCCGGTGGTGCTAATTGCAAGTCTTGCAGAATAAGCACTCGCCTGATATTGTCCTTCGTCGATTTCATTAAAATAAAGCGTGCGCTCTACCTCTCTGGTTACAGGATTGATCCTTACAAGCCCTTCATTGGTGTATGCCCAGACAAAATATTCTCCGTCTACAACCAGGGGTGCCCTGTCCATAGGGGATACATCTTCGATTTCTACGAACGAATTTGAAATATTAGTAATAGTATTCTGGTAAAGTTTATTTACAAAACCGTCATCGCCCCATTCGGATGTAGTCACAAGGATTTGTCCTCTCGCAGAGGCCATATCATAAGTTGGTGCACCGAAATTGGTTGCTATCGTGATCTTGTTTTCATCATAATCCAATACATAAATTTTATTATTTACAGGATCCGATACTGCAGCTGTTTTTTCGCTTGCATTCAGAACACAAATGGAGTAAGGAGAAAATGAATTGTATTCTATTACTTCTTCTCTTTCGAATGTGTCTCCGTCGAGAACTTCAATTTTTTTCGATCCGCTTACGGTCACGTAATAGTTGCCGCCAAGCATGTAAATTCCCTGGCCGGTATCTCCCAAACGACTGTTATTTATTGAATAATAAATATCTGTGTTAACCGAATTGTCGGCCATAATAGCAGAGATCGTCGAATTCCCGCTCTGGAAACTTCCCTCGTTAACGACCAATATTTTAACCTGCTGATCTTCCGGTATCGACGTTCCATTATCATTGTCGTCATCGTTCGAGCAAGCACTAAAAATCAAAGTTGCTGAAAGCAACGCAAGTGGTAAAAATCTGAACTTTTTCATTTGAATAAAATTTAATTTTTGCAAATATATATAAATACATCAATGTTTCTTCAAAAATCCTACCCATTATAAAAATCAGAGCTATAAAAGAGATGTTGGGAATGGAACTTAGGTTGCATGGATGAAGTATTTGAAGGTTATTTTTTATTGAAAATAATTAAAAAAGTAAATATGAAAGGAGAAAGAATAAATTTGTTTAATTCCCGAAAATAACGGATAATGGATTGACAGCTCCTCCGAAACTTAAATGGCGGAAATGCTTCACGAGATAGGTGGCATTCCCATGAATTTAAAAAGCAATCTTTAATGATCTCTTTTATGGCATATTAAATGTGTGTTGCTTATAAAAATTATTTCCATGCAAGGTTTTATAAAACTTACATCCGATAAGGGAGAATTATATGTCAATACGGACCATATAATAACTTTTTACGATTATGATCCGGGATCGATCGTTTATCTATCACATCCTGTGGAAGACGGGAGAAACTTTATTCTGGTTTCCGAAGAAATGGAATATATTAACAACCTTATTTCAGCATCTCCGATCGATTGATTAGATATTAATAACCTTAAATTTAAGGTTTTTATATATTCTCATAAATAACGAACTATTCTGTCGAATCGAGGCACCGTCACAAGGGAATATTCGGTTTTATTTGCTTCCACCTTATTTTCACGCATATGCCTAAAACAAAAGCACCGTATTTGCTCGAAATACAGTGCTTTTGTTTGTTTTTAAGTACTTTTGCTGATTCTGTCTCTTATCCGGTATATGTGGAGATCAAAACAAAGGTGGGTAAAAAGATACCGAAGAGACAAACTCAGTTTGATAGTATCGATCTTATTGGGACTTGCTTTGGGATGTAATATATTTAGATAGGATTATAATTAAGTGGTCATATTATACCACTTTTTTTACCACTCGTTCTCGAAAGGCTTTTAATTAATGTTAATAGAAAAATAATTACTAAATATTTTATATTTAATAGAAAATGTATTATATTTGTAATACCAAAACACACGTTCTATGAAGTACAAAGAATTTCACAAACTAATCCAAAAACAAGGTTGGCGGATTAAGAGGCAGACCGGAAGCCACGTATTTTACGAAAAGAACCGGTAATATTTATCCTGTTCCTAAAGAGATAGCGAAAGGTTTAGAAATAAAAATCAGGAAGGAAATGGGCTTTAAGCCCCAGACCTTTCATTATATATAAATGCAATGAAAACATTATTTGTAAATGTCGAACACGACTCGGAAGGCTTCACTTTATACACAGAAAATGAAATATTTTCCGGTATAGGCGATTCGCTTGATGAAGCAAGGGCAAGTTTGGAGGAATCAATCCGTTTATATGTGGAGATAATGAAAGAAGATAAAAAACAATTTCCTCAATACCTTGACGGCAATTATGAGATTAAATATAAAATGGATGTTTCCGAAGCACTTGAAATTTATGAAGGGCTTATCGGTTTGACAGCTTTGGAAAAATTAACCGGTATCAGCAAAAAACAGTTGTGGACTTACCGCAACGGGACCAAACCGCAACAGGCACAGATAAAAAAGTTACAGGAAGGTCTAAATAGATTGGGGCGCGAACTTTCCGCTATATCATTTTAGTCGTGGTACGTGTGTTTTGGTAGACTTCATACTACGACAGGAAGGCGCAGAATGCGTCCTCTTTTTTGGTTAACTACATGCGTGGACCTACATGCGGTCCGACATTGTAGAAATAAAAAACGCAACCTACTTCATTTCAGTTAGTTGCGTTTTGTTTTATAAAACATTGTGATCCGGCAAGGATTCGAACCTTGGACCTACAGATTAGAAATCTGTTGCTCTATCCAGCTGAGCTACCGGACCATGATTTGCAAGGCAAAAGTATGTATTTACTTTCTTTTTTCCAAAAATTTTTTTTGATTTTTTTACTTAGTTTAAATTGCTGGTTATTAAGATGTTATTGCTTGCTGTAGTTGGATTTTAGTAAAAAAATGCTACTGTGTATTGCATAGTATATTAAAGTACTTTATATTTGTATTCAAATAATAGCTTTATTGCTGAAGGTATTTGGAAAATATAATAAAACTATGAAAAAAACTGTCGATGTAAATCTTGGAGGTTATGGCTTTATTTTCAACCAAGACGCTTATCATTTCTTAAAAAGTTATTTGAAGGATATTTCTTCACGTATTGCAGAGGATGAGAGGGAAACTGTTGCGGATATCGAGCAACGTATTGCAGATATTCTAAGGGAGAAACTTTCCGGATTTCAACAGGTTGTCAATACGGAGCTTATTAATTATGCAATGGCTGAAATCGGAAATGCGGAACAATTCGGAACTTTTAAAGAAGGAAAAAAATTATGAACGAAGATAAAAAGATCGTTTATGAAACTCCGGGAAGGAGTTTTTACAGAAATACATCCAATTCAATACTGGGTGGTGTTTGTGCGGGAATTGCTGAATATTATAATACCGATGTTACGATCGTTCGTCTTATCGCTGTATTAATCGCTCTTATATTTGGAGCCGGTATTATGACATATATAATATTATGGATAATTATGCTGAAGAAGTCAACCTTTAACGGATACGTAAATGGTAAAATTAAAGGAGGGACGGTATGAATATAGAAAATGTAAAGGCTCAAATGCGTAAAGGAACATTGGAGTATTGTATATTGGCTATACTGTCCCGTAATGATGCATATGCTTCGGAAATCATTACCGAACTTAAGAATGCGGAAATGATAGTGGTGGAGGGAACTTTATATCCTTTATTGACAAGACAAAAAAATCAGGGATTACTTTCATATCGGTGGGAAGAGTCACCGCAGGGTCCGCCGAGAAAGTATTATACTTTAACGGAAAAAGGACTGGAAGTTCTCACCCAGCTCGATGCAGCGTGGGGTGAGTTAATATCCCAGATATCACGAATTAGAAACGGAGAATAAAAACATATGCTATGAAAGAAGTAATTAATGTCAGTATTGCCGGGATCGCTTTTAAACTGGATGATGAGGCATACAAAATGCTCGATACATATCTTATCCAGATAAATAAACATTACAAAAACTTCCCTGACGGAAGGGAAATAATCGAAGATATAGAAGCCCGTATTGCCGAGATCATTTTATCGAAACAAGATAGCTCCCTTGTAGTAACCACACATTTGATATGTACGGTTATTTCACAGTTGGGAATGCCTGAGGATATGGAAAACAGCGCGGAAGGAGATTGTGAAAATAATGAGCCGTCAGGTAAAGATTATCAGTCATCGAGTAAGTTCCCTAAAAGGTTGTATCGTAATCCTTTTAATGCAAAATTAGGGGGTGTATGCAGCGGTCTGGCGACTTATTTCAATATTGATGTAACCCTTATAAGATTGTTTTTTCTTTCTCCGATAATACTCGGATTGTTTCTCGGGGTGTGGCTTTTTAAAATTAATTTAAGTGAGTTTATCTCATTTATGCCCGCATTTATTTTCATATATTTAATAATGTGGATCGTTATTCCCAAAGCAAAGACTCCGCGTCAGATATTGGAAATGAAAGGGGAAAGAATAACCCAATCTTCTATCGAAAGAATCTTTGTTGAGGAATTCAGAGGAGCTGGCAAAAGTCTGGAAAAGGTACGTAAAGATGCTTCTTCTTTTGCGAAAGTAGTAGGTTTTTTTGGGTAAATTCTTTTTGTTTTTCATTTATACCATATTGGCTATTATGGGTTTATCGATGCTCGTACTTCTTATCTATGTGGTAATATCAGGTATAAACTTTTTTGGTGTCGGGTCTCATAATTTTATTCTCGGTTCAATGACAGGTCCTATCTATGCTTTGATTGTTCTTGCGTTGATTGTTGTAGTCCTTCCTCTTGTCGTTGGAATTTACAGCATCATAAAATGGATATTTTCTTTCGGCTGGAATAAAAATTTTCTGTACATAGCATTGATAGGGTGGATTGCAGCTTTCGCTTCGTGTGCGGTAATATATTTCGCATATTTTCATAGTACCGATTATGAGGTAAAACTTAAGAATATTAAAGTTGAAGGTCGTTCTTTCTACAATGAAAAGAAAGAAAGAAAAATAAAATTCGAAAGGGACAATGATAATATGCAGTTTTTTATAACTGAAACAGCACCTGATTTTAATATTTTGTCAGGTACCGTAAAATCTATAGATACTTTACACGTAATGCCTATCGACACTGTAAGAGGTAAAGGTTTCCGTAGTATTCCCGTAAATTTTATCTGTGGAAGTGCGAAATATAAAACTCCTACGATTGAGATCAAACGTACCTACCACAACATTCTGATAGATATTATTAAAAGAAAAAAACTACCTGAGTTCTCACCGGTAGGATTCTGTTATACAGGCGATACCCTCTATGTAAATAATTTCTTCAAAACCACCAAAATGCATGAATATGCGCGGATAGATATTTATTTACCGGAACATCTGGATATCGATGTTGACGAAAGTATCAGGTATTATGAATTCGATTACTGGGATTAAAACAATATATGGGAAGGAACTGCGTTATAGTAATGAATAAATAGTTTTAATTCGATATTTAGTATTTTATTTTTGTTGTTAGTATTATTAGTTTGACGATGACTGCCTGGAAACAGGCAGTTTTTTATTCAAAAAATTCTCGAACAATTTTTTACGATGGTTAAGATCTGAATATGCCGCGCTCAGAATAGAAACCCTTATAATAGTTCCCTTGTCGAGTTCAGAATCCAGAACGTATATCTTACCTTTATGATAATCTTCTATAATACGACGACTCAAAGATAGTCCTAATCCCCATCCGCGGGTTTTCGTAGTGAACCCCGGTTCGAAAATACGTTTGACATTCGCTTTAGCAATTCCTTTTCCCGTATCTTTTACATCTATGTTGATCCACTTATCCGCTTCCGATATTCTTACACAGATACAACCCTTGCCTTGAAGGGCATCCAGTGCGTTCTTAAGAAGATTTTCAATCACCCATTCGAACAGTGCTTCGTTAATAAGCGCGAACATAGGAAGTGCGGGCTGATTATATTCCAATATTACATTTTTAGGTATGCGTGCCCGGAAATAATCGACAGTATTTTTAACAAGTTCGGTGATATCTTTTTCCGAGAAAGACGTAACCGCTCCGATCTTTGAAAAACGATCCACGATTTTTAACAGTCTCGTAAGGTCTTTGTTCATCTCTTCAATAACAAAATCATCCACGTTTTGTGTTTTGAGATATTCGATCCAGCCTAATAAAGAGGAGGTCGGAGTTCCCAACTGATGAGCAGTTTCCTTAGCCATACCTATCCATACCCTGTTTTGCTCGTCATGTTTGGTCGAACTGAATGTGAGATAGGCAAATATGGCGAATATACCGATGATTCCCATTTGAAGATACGGGAAATAATAGAGTGCCTTTTGCAGACTGGATTGATCGAAGAATATATAATAAGTCCACCGGTTGATCTTAAATTCCCGGTAATTGCCGAGGTTGGCGAACTGGACCATTTTTTTTCTCAATAATTTATGATTGTTTACAACTGATCTTTTAATCCTGTGAACTCTCTGGACATTGAGGTTTTCGTCCGTTATGATATAGGGAATATTCCCTTCGAGGTAAAGAAGGAACGGATCGCTGCCGTTAAATTTGCTGTAACTCTGCATGAAGTCGGACCAGTTCCTAACCTCTTCCTGTTCTTTGATCCTTAACTGCCGGGCAAGACTGTTGGTGTAAAGAATAGAGGATATCCCGATGATAAGACCAATAAAGATTATCTGTCTTTTACCCTGGTAGCTTAGATTCGATAGCCTCCATCTTCCCATTTTTATTTTTTATCTGTGTCCCGGTTTGTCAGTATATCGTTGTATTCGGATTCGTTGTTAAGTATCTCTACAGCCTCTTTTACTGCCGGATCATTAGTTAATTTATGTCGGATAGCGCCGTCATTATAATAATAGTAAACAATTATATTATCTTCGATTATTTTCGATATTTCGTCCCTGAACTCACGCAGTTCAGCATTTTTTTCTTTGGATACTGCCGTTTCGATGCTGTCCAAAAGGTCTTTTATCCTGTCTGAGTATTTTTCTTTTTCTGCTGTAGCGCGAAGATTTTCCAGAACGTATTTTGTTTCGGATTCGACCCTTACTTCTTTGTCTTCCATATAGGATATGAATTTTTCGTAGTCGCTGTCCGATAAACGGAAATTCACCGGATCTACGGGAGTGAACCCGGTTCCTTTAATATATTCCAGTGAAAAATCGTCGAGGTATCCTTGTGAGTAAAGGCTGAGTGTAAAAATACTTATATTTTCCGATGGGATTCTTATGTCCGGCATTATTCCTCCTCCGTCGTATACTTTTCTTCCGTTAGCAGTTCGAAATTCCTGTATGAGTGAATCCGGTACGTATCCCACGCTTCCGTCTTCGTTTACGTTGGAATAATCTATAGCCTGTACGCATCTGCCGCTCGGTATGTAATATTTTCCTGTCGTTATCTTCACGATGGAATTATATCCTAACGGTCTTGGAGACTGTACGAGTCCTTTGCCGAAACTTCGTTGTCCTATGATAACCGCCCGATCCATGTCCTGTAGAGCTCCTGCAACGATTTCCGATGCGGATGCACTGCCGCGGTTTATGAGCACGGCTATTCTGATATCGGTGTCGATAGGTTCTGTGGATGTTTTACTGGAAACCGATACTTCCTGCACTCTGCCTTTAATGGAAGCAACTTCCGACCCTTTGGGTACGAACATGCTGACTATTTTTACAGCTTCCTGCATTATACCTCCTCCGTTGTTCCTGAGATCCAATATCAGGGACTTCATCCCTTGGTTTTTGAGATCGATAAATGCATTACGGACATCGGAACTGCTCTCTTCACTGAACGATTCCTGATTGATGTAGCCCACTGTTTCGGATATCATTCCGTAATAAGGGACACCGGATATGGTTACTACTTCCCGGTTTACTGTGAGGGTTCGTTCTTCCCCCGTGTCGAACTTTTTTACAGTCAATTTAAAACTGGTACCCGGTTCGCCTTTCATCAAAGAACTGACAGTCGAGGATTCTGCATTATGCATATCTTTGCCGTCGATCGCTACGATCCTGTCTCCTGACTTCAGTCCTGCCTTATCAGCGGGAAATCCTTTATACGGCTGGGTAATTTCGACCCATTCGCCGTTTTTCCTTATCAAAGCTCCGATACCTCCGTATTTACCGGTGGTCATTATTTCAAAATCTTCGAGATCGTCTTCCGATATGAATTCTGTATATGGATCGAGGTTCTTCAGCATTCCTTCAGCGCTGTTGATCATGAGTTCGCCCGGATCTTTTTCGTCTACATAATTTATATTTATTTCACGGTAAAGATTGAAAAGTACCTCGAGGTTTTTTGCAATCTGGAAATCCCTGCTTTCATCCGCCTTGGCATTTATGGTTAAGGCTGTAATAAAAATGCAGACAAGGGAGTATTTTATAAATTTCATTTATAGAAATGTTTTTAATCTGAATTCGGTACGGACAACTTCTTTTCGCGGTCCGGTAATTATAATTTTATCGTCTTTAAGAATTATCTTTACTTTATCTTCGAACAGGGTCCGCAATCTGCCTGCCATTGTTGCAGGGCGGAACGTCATCGTATTACCTAATTCTTTTACAAGAATAAAGCCGTTGGTTTCAGCTGTCCTCAGAATTATAGCACGGTTTTCACCTGGGTCCATTCTCGCCCGGACGGTTCTTGTCACGAATCCGAAGAACGGGTAAAGAAGCGGCAGAATTACAAATACTGCACATAACAACCAGAAATTCTTATTCTGCGTGACGGACACGATCATGTTCCAAGATGTCTGCTTCATCATAAGCATCAATCCGTAAATTACTGCAAATAACAGACAGAGATAAACAAAATATTTAATAACCCTTATAAAATATCTTTCCGGCATAATTTTTAATTTTATGGTAAAAATAGCGGATTAATTATAAAACACAAAAAAGGCCTTATTTATTGTATCGGAGTAAAACGATAAGCAAATGGCTGATGTTTGTCGGAATTCAGCAAGCGTTGAATTATATTTGCGGTATGAAAGAATATTTCGGGTTATTGGAGAAATATTGGGGGTTCAAAACGTTCCGTCCGCTACAACAGAAGATTGTGGAATCAGTGATGCAGGGTAGGGATACGCTTGCCCTGATGCCCACAGGAGGAGGTAAGTCCGTTACATATCAGCTGCCTGCTTTGGCAGCGGAAGGGATCTGTGTGGTAATTACTCCATTGATATCGCTCATGAAGGATCAGGCGGATTCCCTGAGGGAAAAAGGAATTCTTTCGGTATCGGTACATTCCGGTATGTCTCCACGGCAGGTAGATATAGCCTTGGATAACTGCGTGTACGGGGATTATAAATTTCTTTTTATATCTTCCGAGCGGATCGACAGCGATATTTTTATGGCGCGTTTTGCCAGAATGAATATCTCGTTGATTACTGTAGACGAGGCTCACTGTATATCTCAATGGGGACATGACTTCCGTCCTTCGTACCTTAAAATCGCGCGTTTAAGGAAAGTTTTTCCCGATGTTCCTGTGCTTGCCCTTACCGCGACTGCTACAGAAGAAGTCGCTGACGAAATTATGGAGAATCTTGGTTTCCGGGAAAAGAATATTCTGCGTGCATCCTTCGATAGGAAAAATCTTTCATTTATCGTGCGACGGACGTGGAACAAACCGGAGCATCTATTGCGGGTAGCTAATAATGTACAAGGAAGCGGGATAGTTTATGTACGTACCCGTGAGAAATGCGAAAAAATATCTAAATTTTTAACTGACAACGGAATATCTTCGGATTTTTATCACGGAGGACTGGGGTATGTCTCGAGAAGTATAAAACAGGACAGATGGCTGAAAAATGAATGCAGGATAATGGTCGCGACCAATGCCTTCGGGATGGGTATCGATAAACCGGATGTCAGATTCGTGATACATTACGATATCTGTGATTCATTGGAGTCGTACTATCAGGAAGCCGGTCGTGCGGGAAGGGACGGTAAATCCGCATATGCCGTACAGTTGATATCGGATGAAGACGGTATAAAGGCCACGGAAAGGCTCGAACGGGATTTCCCTCCCGTGAGCCAGATAAGAAAAATATACGAATCGTTATTTAATTTTTTTCAGATACCGCTGGGCGCAGGTAAGGGGGTTGTTAACTCTTTTAATATCTTCGAGTTCTGTTCACGTACCAAAATACATTTACCTGTCGTAATAAATTCCATAAAAATTCTACAACATAACGGTTATATGATGCTTACCGATGAAGCGGATCATCCTCCCCGTGTTATGTTTACCGTTTCCAGGGAAGACCTGTATCGGATACGTGTGGATAAGGAAGAACTGGATTATTTTATCAAGGTTCTATTGAGAATGTATACAGGAATTTTTAATAATCCTGTTGCCGTAAATCTCAGTGAAATATCTTATGTGTCGGGATATACGGCCCAAAAAGTAAATGAGTTTTTAAAAAAACTCTGGCAGCTTCATATTATAAAGTATGTTCCCGGAAATAAGTCCTCCCTACTGATATTTACGGAAGAGAGGCTTCCTGTGTCAGATGTCCGGATATCGAATGAAAGTTACGGTATACGAAAGGAAGCAGGCATAAGACGCATTGGTAAAATGGTCGAATATACCGGAGAAAACATTGATTGCCGGAGTGTTTTCCTGAGAAAATATTTTGGGGACAAGGATGCTCTCGCCTGCGGTAAATGCGATGTATGCAGGACTGGAAAACCGAAAACACTCGTTCTCGGTACAATAAAGAACGGTATTATTAAGTTATTAAATGATGGTGAAAACGAACTTAGAGTCATCGTATCTAAAATGGATGGAGACGTCGAAATAGTTCTTGCTGCCATAAAGGAACTTGTGGAGGAAAAAAAGGTAGTACAGAGAATGAACAGATTATATCTTCCCTCCGGTAGTTAACCGTCATTTAAAAGAGTATATTTGCATTATGGATTTTAAATTAGTATCGGAATTCCAGCCCACAGGCGACCAGCCGGCGGCAATTCAACAGCTCGTGTCTTCGATTCGCGGACCATCGCGCCATAATACGCTTCTTGGCGTTACAGGTTCGGGGAAAACCTTTACTATGGCCAATGTCGTGGCTGAGATCAACCGTCCTACTTTAGTTTTGTGCCACAATAAAACCCTTGCAGCCCAATTATACGGGGAGTTTAAGAATTTCTTTCCGGACAATGCGGTTGAATATTTTGTATCGTACTACGATTATTATCAACCGGAGGCGTACCTGCCGACGAGCGATACATATATTGAAAAAGATCTCTCTATAAATGAAGAGATCGAAAGGATGCGTCTGAGTGCGACCTCATCACTGTTGTCCGGACGCAACGATGTTATTGTAGTATCATCGGTTTCCTGTCTTTACGGTATAGGTAATCCGTCGGATTTTCATGCCAATACCATTGAGTTGAGGGCAGGGCAGGTCATAAGTCGCAAGAAACTGCTTTATTCACTCGTGGATGCCCTGTACTCACGTAATGAAATTGAGTTTAAAAACGGAACGTTCAGGGTTAAAGGAGACACAGTAGATATTTTTCCTGCATACGGAAACAACTGCTACAGGATAGTTTTTTTCGACGACGAGATTGAAATGATCTATTCATTCGACCCGATAACAGGAAAAAGATTAAGCACATTCGATAAGGTTCTGATCTATCCGGCAAGCATATTTGTTACCACAAAAGAACGCATTAATAGTGCTATTCGCACCATTCAGCTCGACCTTGGAGAAAGAATAGAATATTTTCAGTCGGTAGGCAAGCCCCTTGAAGCGGCAAGGCTTAAACAGCGCGTGGAGTTCGATCTCGAAATGATAAAAGAACTCGGATACTGTTCGGGAATAGAGAACTATTCCAGGTATTTTGACGGACGGAACGCAGGTACGCGCCCCTTCTGTTTACTGGATTACTTCCCTGAAGATTATCTTATGATAATCGACGAGAGCCATGTTACGCTGCCTCAGGTGCGCGCAATGTACGGAGGGGATTACTCTCGTAAAGTGAATCTTGTTGAATACGGATTCAGGCTTCCTGCTGCTATCGATAACCGTCCGCTGAAATTCGATGAATTCGAATCGATGATAAACGAAGTAATTTATGTGAGCGCTACCCCTGCGGATTATGAATTGATGAAATCCGAAGGTATGGTAGTGGAACAGCTCATACGTCCGACAGGACTGCTCGATCCGCGTATCGAGGTTCGTCCCACCGAGAACCAAATAGACAATCTCATAGAGGAGATAAATATTCGTGCAGAGAAGAACGAACGTGTGTTGGTAACTACGCTCACCAAAAGAATGGCGGAAGAGCTTAATAAATATTTTGAAAAAATAGGGATACGTTGCCGTTATATTCATTCGGATGTGGATACTTTGGAGCGTATCGAAATTCTCGAGGGATTGCGAGACGGTATGTTCGACGTACTGATCGGTGTCAATCTTCTTCGTGAAGGACTGGATCTCCCGGAAGTATCCCTTGTGGCGATCATGGATGCAGACAAGGAAGGGTTCCTTCGTTCTGCGCGTTCGTTGACGCAAACGGCCGGCCGTGCTGCGAGGAACGTAAACGGAATGGTTATAATGTATGCAGATTCGATTACTGATTCCATGAGAAAAACCATGGACGAAACTTCCCGTAGAAGAGCGATACAGGATACATATAACAAGGAACATGGAATCACTCCGCGGCAGATTATTAAAACGAATGGTCCTGTATTTGCACAGGATAGGGCTAAAAATGTTATTTATACTTCGTCTGAAAACGTTCGCATAGCAGCGGAAAAATCTTCGGTTTATGGAAGCGCTTCCGATATAGAAGCCGCAATAGTGCGGGCGCGGGAAGCTATGGAAGCAGCAGCGAAAAAACTGGACTTTATTAATGCTGCCTGCTACAGGGATGAAATGTACGAGTTACAGTCGCAGTTGGAAAGAGTGAAAAAGAATAAAAAAAGTTGATATATTTGTATAATGAGAGATTTTTACGACATATTGAAAAAAACGTTGTTTTTTTTCCTGATAGTTTTTACGGCAGTTGCCTGCCGTAAGGATTCCGAAAGCAATGGACTTGATGATAAGAGGAGAAATGGACCGGTTGCGGATACTGCTTCGCGTACGTTGCTTGTTTATATGATTGCCGAGAACAATCTGAACAGTTACGCATACAATAATATCCAGGAGATGTATGATTACATTACGGAAGCTGGAAACCTCGCTCGTGAAAATAATTTACTCGTATACATCGATCCACAGGAAGCCGATGCTTCCAATCCGGAACCGGGAAACGTTCCCAGGCTAATGCATATAACTCTGGATGACAAAGGAAATCAGCGAAAAGATATTTTAAAATATTATGAAGAAAGAAATTCTTCTTCTCCTGCAGTAATGAGATCTGTGATTGAAGATGTATGTTATTATTTCCCTGCGGAGGAATATGGTTTGATATTATGGTCCCATGGACTGGGATGGATTCCGTATGAGGATAACCTTATAGATTTTCTTTACAGCGGAAGCGTCGCTCGTTCTTATGCATTCTCGGATTCGGATACGCAGTATGTAGACGATATGCCTTTGACCAAGGCGTTCGGACAGGACGGAAATAACTGGATGACGAATGCCGACATGGTGGATGCTATCCCTGATAATTTGTTCGATTTTATTATTTTCGATGCATGTTTTATGGGAAGTATCGAGGTGCTCTATGAATTGAGAAACAAAGCTGACTATTTCATATCTTCTGCTGCGGAGATTCTTGCCGAAGGTTTCCCTTATTATGGTATAATGGACCTTCTATTGACACCGGGAAATAATTACGAGCAAATCTGCGAGGCTTATTTCGAACATTATCTGAACCATGAGAAAGGAGGATCGTATAAATCCGCTACTATATCGCTGGTTAAAAGTTCCGAACTTGAAGACCTCGCGACCGCAGTAAGAAA
>Ga0192240_10014_pt1 | contig 128387 bp, 117 predicted proteins | sample Koala_Koa27_H3_FD_131237 | JGI IMG/M metagenome (GOLD analysis project Ga0192240, IMG submission 131237) | Enriched cells from koala feces incubated with labeled cellulose particles, San Francisco Zoo, California, United States - Koala_Koa2-7_H3 ...
CTCCGACTCCTCCTACATCTCTACGGGCAAATTTTTCAATAAGCGACGGATATCTGTATCCCTGACCGAACGAAGCACGGATAAACGTATATTCCGAAGCCTGGTAGTTAAGGCCTCCTCGGAATATCGGTTTTACAGGAATGTTCTGTCCGAATATTTTTGTTTCCGCCTCCCGGTAATATCCGTCGACTCTGTAATATTCTCCACGAACACCGGCAGAAACACTCAGACGATCGAAGAACCTCTGGTCATACTGTAAATATAAGGATATGTTGTCGCTATTGTGCGAACCAGTCATCGCAGATTTATTGGTCACATGGTGGTAAGTGGTTCCGGTAGTTATTTTCGCTCCTCCAAAATCTTTATGGAACTGATAGTCCACATAATATGTAAAATTCTCATCCACATATGTCGGATTAGGAGTTTGTTCTACGACATTCGCCATCCATGGAATAGTGTTGGACAAATCGGATAAAGGATTTCCGTCGAGATTATTCATCAACCAACCTATAAGATCCATATAATCGGAAGTGGTTCCGTTAGGGAATATATCTCCTATAATATTAAGAAGTCCATCAACCAATGTCCCGCTGTTAAGCAACGGAAGCAGATTATCCATTGTAAGCAGGGAACTGAGATCTGTAAACTTGGTTATGTCAGTGCCTAGATTACCCAGAATCTCCACCAGGGATTTGTCTTTAACACCCTGTGTAATATTATCGGCTTCGTACATAAACCGTCCTTTAACGCTATGGGAAAAATTCTTTTCCAGATTGACCCAGTTAAAGAATGGATCAATATTAAAGGTATTTTCTTCACGCGCCATATTTGTTACGGCAGAGGGCTGTAGTGCCTCTTTAGGAGAACGCCATACAAGAAAGTCTGCAGCCTTATCCGTTACGAAATTATAATTGGCACCGTAATTAACTATATTTTCTCCGGGCTGATAATAGGTCACATTACCTCCAATACGGAAACGCTTACGATATCCCTGCTCACGGTATCCCTCGTCAGTAAGCATATTCAAGTCTCCTGATACATCGAAGTTACCGATTCTTCTCATATGCGAGAATTCGAATCCTTCGAACATAGGATTGCGGACTCCGGAGTAAACAGAATTTCTCAAAGGACTCTTAACTGCATATTTACCATCGGTCCACATAGTCTTATCCCACCATATATAGTCTGAATTCGAAGGATTATCATAAATACCCACATAATATTTCATATTTGTTTTAGGCTCGATACCCGGACGGCCGGTACGTATGTTCACAAGTCCGTTAAGCGCTGCGGAACCGTAAAGTACGGAAGAAGCCCCCTTAATAACCTCGACTTGATCTACACTTTCCATCGGGATCATGTCCCAGTTTATCTCTCCGCTCGCAGCTCCGAGAACCGACATCCCGTCGAGTAGCATTAGACTTCTCGATCCGACACCGTATGTCCATCCGCTACCACCTCGAATCGAGGGCTGTCCATCATTTATATCCACACCGGGCAGTGTATTCAATACTTCTCCCAGATCAGTAGGAATCTGTCTTTGTATAGCATCTGCATCAATGATCTCCATCGATACGGTTACCTCATTCAGTTTCTGTTCGAAACGTCCGGCACTCACCACCACATTTTCGAGAAGAAGAACCGACGGACTCATGTATATATTTCTGGTAGCTGTGTTTCCTTCGCTAACTACGACAGGCACGCTTTGTTCTTCATATCCTATATAAGAATATATAACGGTCGCACCTCCGTCCGGAACCGAGATCTGATAATATCCCCTGGAATCTGTCGAAACTCCTTTGTATTCACCTCTGAAAGAATAAGTCACACTTGCTCCGATCAAAGGATTTTTTGTTTTATCGTCATAAACATATCCTTCGACAATTTGAGCGAATGACGAAGAACATATAATTAATGTTATAACGGTCAGTAGTAATAATTTTTTCATGCGTTTAATTATTTTCACCTTGAAGGTATAAACCAAGTTTTACCGATACTGTATTTTTCATATCGTCTACGATATTATCCAATAGAGGTCCTAGAATAGGTGCAAGGGTCGGATCGTCGATCAAAGATTGCAGAAGAGACGATAAGTCCACACCTAAAAGATCGAGGATATCGGGAAGAAGCTCTATTAACCAGCCTATTTCGTTCTCTTCAATATATAATTTATAGTCTCCGTAAAAATAACTTGTTCCGTATTCAGGGACATAAACTTCATTTTTCTCTATAAGGAACGGAATTCCGTTATTCAACAAACTGTTAAGTTTAGGATAATAATCGAGTAATACATTGATTATTTCGCCCAGATCCAGTCCGTCACCTCCCAGGTCGATACCTCCGAGCAAACCTCCGAGATCAATATTTATATTGCCTATGTTAACGATTTTCAGCAGGCTCTCTATATTGATCCTTATATACATATAATCCCTCTCACCCAGATTGGAATTCCTTGTTTCACGTTTTACATTGTAAAAAACAAGATTCTTAGGTGATTCATTGATTTCCTGACGCATGCCAGCATCGACATTACCGTTCATAAGATCAGCCATATCCACATCAGGAAGGGCAGCATATTTTACCGTAAGATTACCGTCCTTGTGGAACGTAATATCAGGTAAAACAAGATAAAGCATCGAACCGAGAAGTCTCTGTACCATCAGTGTCATATCGATTCCGGCAACGCTTATGAGGCTCTCGGTTTTCCCGTCTCTCTTAACTTTCCAGTCCAGGTAAGCAGGCATGGAATAGAATGTTCCGTTATAACCGGTTTCCCTCCGTGCATCGATTTTCATAGTAGGATATGTCCCTGAAACGAATACCGAACTTTCAGGAATGACCACATCCGATAGCGATAAAACAAGCCTCTTGTTGGCGTTCTCATATCCTTCTTCCGTAACGACAACCGAACCGCTGTATTTTAAAGCCGTTCCACGTTCCGTTGTTGCCGAACCTCCGAAGGTATATCCAGAACCTTCCGACGGAACGAGCTCTACATTTTCTATAAGAGCAGCTTCCCCAGGAACCACATTTAGCAACTTGATATTTGCCGTATAATCCGATTGTTTTTCAAAATAGACATCCGCACCATAAAATTCCTCACCGCTATATTTCAGTTGAAGGGTTCCGTATTTTTCGGAAGAACCTGTTCTATTGGAATATAACAGATTAAATTCCGACTGAACTCCGGAACCATAATACGGATCAGAATCATCACAGCTACTCAGCAGGAACACTGCAGCAACCGTTAAAAATACAAAATGTAAAATTTTATTCATAAAATAGAGTTTTATACATGGTAAAGGTCTGTCGTTTTATTATATGAATCAAGTCCCCGAATTGTAAATCGACTTACTTTTTTGAATATCCAGGGTTGATAATAAATAAATTTTGAATATATTGCAGACGTATTAAATTCGCGGTAATGAATAACGATTTTCCGAAACTGGATATTCCTGTAGATTTTATATCCAGTCAAAATATTGACTTCGAGATACTCGAATCATACACGAAATTTCCGTGTAGAATTAAAAGCGCAATCTTTTTCATATGCACGGCAGGTGAAATAACCGTAACGATAAACCTATCGGACTATACTTTCAAAAAGGGAGATTTTACGTTCCTTATTCCAGACAGTTTTATCCAACTGCAAAGTATAAGCAGGGAATTTAATTTCTCATTCGTCGCTTTTTCATCCGGATTTCTCGACAAGAATCCGCTTATGCAGCCTATTTTCGAACTTATCCCCGTATTAAGCATACATCCGGTAAAGAAATTGAATGAAATAGAATACAATACACAGAAACGATTTTTTGATTTCCTTGCATTTTGTTTTTCCGATGGATCATATTTATTAACAGATGTGACCATACAGTCTGTTTTTAATATCCTGATAGAACAGGTCAAGGCTACGTACCACGCCCACTATCAGATTGACAAACATAAAATGTCGCGCGAATACCAGATATATATGGAGTTTACGCTGCTATTAAGGAATAACTTCACTTCCGAACACCATCTTAGTTTTTATGCCGATAAGATGGGGCTGTCGCTCCAGCATTTATCACGGGTGATAAAGAAAATGACAGGAAAGAATGCGACTAAAATAATCGACTCGTTCCTTTTGATGGAAGCCAAATCCAGACTGAAATTTTCATCTGCTCCGATAAAATCCCTCGCTTCCGACATAGGATTTACGAATACATCTTTTTTTTACCGATGGTTTAAGAATAGAATGGGGCTGACTCCCCAGAAATACAGGGAAGATATTTAATTTCCCTCAACATTCATTATTCGTATTTTAAGATTTATCATTTTAAGATAGGTATAAATTTAACAGTAAAAATAAAAAAGCGGATGATTAAAACCATCCGCTATATTTTAGTAAAATATAAATCTATATCTATTCCACCGCAGCTTTAACATTGACAAAAGACTCTGTAACTTTTGTTAACGATACATCGGTATATTTTTCATTATCGAGTATCTGTGTAAGAACATCCACGACCTCCTCCTGATCCATATATCCTGCAAATATCCTCAGTGTTCCGTAAGTAGCAATCTCATAATGCTCGACCTTCTGAGCTGCAAGGATTAATCCTGCATCCCGTGTGAAACTATCTTTTTCCGTATCGCTAATGATAGTTTTAGCTTCTTTCAATAGCCCTTCCATAGCTTCGCATTTTTTTGTTTCGGGTTCTTCACCCATATACCTAAATACTTGTTCAACCATAGAAATATGCTGTTCTGTTTCCCTCGCATGTTTCATAAACGCATCCTTAACTTCTTCGCTGGTTGCAGCATCGGCAAGTTTCGGAAGTGATTCCTCAAGATGTTTTTCCGCCCAATAAATATCTTTCAGTTCATCGATAAAGAATTCGTAAAAATCCGATCCGCTTTCATGTTTTGTCGCCATATTAGTATATTTTTTAATAGTTAATAGTAGCTAACACGAGACAAACATTATACCATTTGAAACTATCTGTATGTAAGTTTAACAATTTTCAAACGACAGATAAATTTCACGGTATGGACACCTCATTGTATTCTTATTCTCAGCTAAAAATATTTATCATTATTTAACAAAGAAGGCCGCCCTTACAGTGCGGCCCTTCAAGGAAATTATGCCAATTAACAAACTCCGTCATAGGAGTCGTTCAAGAAATCGCTGCATGCAGCAGCGCAGGATTCACATGCGTCCGCGCATTTCTGGCAATGCTCCACTCGATGTTTTTTACATTCATCCGCGCATTGATGACAGATAGTTTTACATAAACTCAGGATTTCCTTTTTGAAATGACTGCCTCCGTAAACCAGGTTCAGGGTAGCTGAACATATCTCTGCACACTCTTTATCGAGCCTGATACATTCCTTCATCATTTTCACATTTTCTTCATCGAGGCAGGCATTGAAGCAGTCGTTGCACATATGCACACATTCCGCGAGCTTATGTACCAACTCTTTCATTCTATCGTCCATAATCTTTTAGTTATTAGTTATTTTTTTCGTATAATTTTTCTTCTACTTTATCTTTAGGCAGCTCTTTCAGGGAGAAGAACCAATCGTCATGTTTTATCGAATCGTCGGCCATTCTCTCTTTTGCCGCCTCACATGTCTGCGGAGCAGGAACCACCACTTCATCTCCGGGACGCAAGTCGGCAGGAAGTGAAACGGAGAAATTATCGATCGTCTGTAATCCGATCAACACACGTTTGATCTCGTCGAAATTACGTCCCAGCGACAGCGGATAATAAATAACAGCACGGATGATCCCCTTAGGGTCGATAAAAAACACTGCACGAACCGCTTTCGTTTCGCTTTCGCTGGGCTGGAGCATACCGTATAAATTAGCAACCTTCATAGATACGTCATCAATAAGGGGGAATTTTATTTCCACATTTTCCATATCTCTGAACCGGATTTTTTCCTCAATGGTCCTGAGCCATGCGATATGGCTCGACAGGCCGTCTATCGAAAGACCGATAAGCTGGCAGTTAAGGTCCTCGAATTCCTGCGCCATATGTCCGAAGGTTATGAATTCGGATGTACAGACAGGTGTAAAATCCGAAGGATGGCTGAACAGAATCACCCATTTACCTTTAAAATCATCCGGAAAGCTAATCTTTCCCGTTGTAGTGTGTGCCGTAAAAGAAGTCGCCTGCTCTCCTATTCTGGGCATTCCATGACACTCTTGTTGATTTTCCATAGATTATTTTTTAATTGGAAACCTACATAAAATATGCAAAAAGGCTCCTGAAATCAGGAGCCTGCTATAAATAAGATTTTTCCGTATATTCAAAAAACTAATCCCTCCATTCCTCCGGAATGTCCACGACCATAACCGCGAGCCTCTTGCCCTCCGAGAATTTACCGGATTGGATAAGCACCCTTTTATTGTCCGTACTGAAATACGGATGGGCATGGTCAGGCTTCATCATGTGCCCGGTTGTAAGAAGGTGTATCCTTCCGTTCTTCACATTGATAAGAGACACGTTGCCTGCGAAGTCATCTCCAACAGCCCAATAGCCGTCCGAGGAACCGTTACAGTGCCAGAAACTTCTTCCACGGCGAAGAACGTCAGCATATTCCGGATTTTTATCAGGATCCAGTACCTGACCCAGAACACGAACATCCCCGGTTCTGCGATTTACAGAAAATATTCCGGATGGTTTCTTCCTGAGAGGGTCGAGATGCGACAATACGTTAAAGTATACATGGTCCGCAGTAGCTATAGTTTCATGTGTTACCCATTCATAATCGGACTCTATATATAGAGGACGGTAGGTATTGTTAACCATATCTCCGAACCACATTCTCTGCGGAGAATCTCCTCCGGTCTCATGACAGAATACGATTTCACGCGTCACGAACGGACTCGCCTGCACGTGCCCCATAGTAAAATCCACATTAAATACAAAGTTTATTTCTCCTGTATGTACATTCACGCTGCGGATCCCTCCGGTACGGTTCTTAATACGGTGTTCGCTGTCATCAATAGGATTAACCCAATCATCTGCCTGGGGAGGAGCAACACCGACAAATAACATATCTTCTTCGACGTCGAGTCCCATTCCTCCGGATACACGCAATGAATCGGGCCATTCAGCCACCACCCTTTCATATTCGGAATAATGTTTCATTTGTCCTTTCTCACTATCTGCAAGGACGCGATCCGTGTTAAGTTCGATAATCTTTGAAGGCTCTCCCGGCTCTCTCCTGAAAAAATAAAGCAGTCCGTTTTTGCGGGACAGATTGTAGTCCCCGTTACCCGGACCGTCAGTTATCTGAACGATAACTCCTGTTTCTTCATTAACGAAGAACAGTTGTCCCGAGCCGGTGCGCCTCGAACGGAACGCCACATATTTGTCATCATAGGTCCACTGAGGATGGGTTTGATATATCCTGCCGTCGCTGAACTCCGGACTATTAGTAAGAACCTTCACCGTGAGTCCGGTTACAGTATCTTCGTAATTGAATTTTTCCGATGGAAGCCTTGTTCCTATCTGCGCGGATACCGCTACGCATGTGCATAGCAATAATGCAGATAATAAAAGTTTTGTAAAAATTTTCATAGGAGCTATTGTAGTTTTAGTTGATAACATCAAAATTATCACAAGAACCTGCCAAAAACAAATCGCCGGAGCACATCCGGCGACATTTTAATTAACATTTAATCAAGTCCTTTAGAATGAAAAAATAAGGGGAAGGACAATAACCATAACTATCCCCATTACAATCTGCAGAGGCAGTCCGACTTTGATATAATCTATAAACTTATATCCACCCGGAGTCATCACCAGTGCATTCGGCGGAGTAGAAAACGGAGATGCGAAGCACATACTCGCCGCTACTGCCACCGAGAACAGGAACGGATAGGGACTTACACCCATTATAAGCGCGGTCTGCATAGCGATCGGCGCCATAAGGACGGCGGTCGCCGTATTGCTGATGACCATAGTCATAAGCGAAGTACAGAAATAAACCCCTGCAAGAAGTATATACGGTCCCATTCCTCCTAAACTGTCCATGAGAAATCCTGAAATGATCGTAGTTATACCTGTTTTTTCGAATGCGGTAGACATCGGCATCATAGCGGCGATAAGCACAATACTCTCCCAGTTTATACTTCCGTATGCTTCCTCGGCATTTTTAAGACAGCCGGTAATTACCATAAGTACCGCAGCTCCGAGAACCGCCACGACGCCGGGAACGACATCGAATGCCATCATTGCGATCATAAGCAGCATTATACCTGCTGCCATCGGCGCTTTGTGATCGATTGTTATTTTTGCCGCTTCTTTCAAAGGCTGGCCGACAAGCACCACATCCTCCTGGTAATCGGCCAGTTTAGCGATAGTATCCCAATCCCCCTGAACAAGAAGTGCATCGCCTGAATGAAGTCTCTGGTTAGCTATATGTTCTATATTGTAATTGCCGTTATGCTGTATACCTATAACGTTTACTCCGTATTTCTCTCTGAAACTCATATCTTTCAGGGTATGGTTAACCAATTCGGAATTAGGAAGAATATAAAGTTCCGCTACTCCATGATTCTGAATATCGTAAACATGTTCATGATTATCGGCATCCAGCATTACAAGGCCTTTATCATTCACCAAAGCCTGCATATTTTCCATACTTCCCTGACAATAAATAATATCGTCTTTAATTATTACCGAATCCGGACCGGCCAATTCTTCCGTTACTGAAGACCTAAAACGGGAACCGCTTCTTCTTACTATTTTAACGATATTTACACTATACTCAGAACGAATACATGAATCTGCGAGACTGACGCCGACCAGTACGGAACCCGCAGGCACCTCCAATCTCGAGAACTGCTGTCTGAGATTATAAGCATTTACGAGATCTTTTATGGATTTCCCTTTTTTATCTTTTTTCTCGACATTATTATTTTTCGTTACCAGCAACTTCGACATAAAGAACAAGACTATCACACCGACGGTAACAACCACACATCCGACAGGGGCGAATGAAAAAAATTTAAGTGGCTCGAATCCTCCACTGACCAAAGCCTCCTGGATCACCAGGTTAGGCGGTGTACTGATAAGGGTGAACAGGCCCATACTGCTGGCGAATGCAAGCGGCATAAGGAAGCGTCTCTGACTCACATTGGCACTTGCGGCTATACTTATAACTATAGGCATCATTACGGCCACTGTTCCCGTATTGCTTATGAAGGCTCCTATAAATGCGGTAACCAGCATAACCAGGAAAAAAAGAAGCGTATCGTTCTTACCTGCGAGAAGCAAAATTTTACTGCTTATAAGCTTTGCCAATCCCGTCCTGAATATTCCTGCTCCGACTACAAACAATCCGACCATCATCACCACCACCGAATTGGAGAATCCGGCAAGGGCCTCGGACGGCTCTAAGATACCGGTAACGGTCAAAGCCAATAATGCGCAAAGAGCCACAATATCGGTTCGATATTTTCCCTGTATAAAAAAGAAAGAGGTAATAAATAATATTAACAGCGTTACATTCATCGGAGTGAAAAATTCACGGATCATCATATGGAAGTCGGTTTATAGGGCATTTTTAAATCGTCCCAAAAATAATAAAATTTAACAGGCCGCGAAATAACCGGGACAACTAAATATTTCATCAAACATTAATTTATTAAAGTTACAGACATATTCCGGTTCCGTTCATTCCCGATAGTAACAATAATTGTCCCGAATAAAACATAAAGTTTATTTTTTTAATTTTAATTGATAATTTTGGCAATCATTTGGTTCATGACCGTTCCTCTACTGTAATTAAAGATTTATTTAAAAAGTTGGAAAAATCCTATTTGAAAACAGCCCTAAGAGCTGCTGTCGAAGCCGGCGGTGAAATTATGTCGGTATATACCCTGCCTGACGAAGAGTTCGGCTTAAGTTTTAAAGACGACGAATCACCGCTAACCGTAGCGGATAAAAAGGCGCATGAAAAAATCTGCTTCATTCTCGACGAGACTGGAATACCCATACTAAGCGAAGAAGGAGAGAGTAAAGATTTTTCAGTTCGCAAAAACTGGAACACTATGTGGATTGTAGATCCGCTGGACGGTACCAAAGAGTTTATCAGAAGGAACGGAGAATTCACCGTCAACATAGCTCTTGTCGAGAACGGAGTTCCCATTGCAGGGGTAATTTATGTTCCTGTCAAAAAAATACTTTATTATTCCGATAAAAACGGAGCTTATAAAGCAGAAATACAGGACGAATTGTCCCTTAGAAATCTCAGCAGAATATCAGTGAAAATACCGGAAGAACAACACAGGGAAAAATTCACCATCGTAGCTTCGAGGTCTCATATGTATCCTGTAACGGAAAAATATATCGACGAAAAAAAAAACTACACGGTGAGATCGAGATTGTATCCTGCGGAAGTTCGCTTAAAATATGCAAAGTTGCGGAAGGTAGTGCCGACGAATATCCGCGCTTCGGTCCAACAATGGAGTGGGACACGGCGGCGGGCCATGCGATAGCTTCCGCTGCGGGGAAGGAATTGATCGACGTCGGAACAGGCTGCCCTCTGCGTTATAATAAAGAATCTCTGCTTAATCCATTCTTTATAGTTAAATAATATGAACGATAATAACATATACCCCATTTTTTCACGGATGCAGATCCGTACGGACAAAGAGCAATTGCTCGGACAGCACAGCATAATGATATGGCTTACGGGATTATCGGGATCAGGTAAAAGTACCATTGCGATAGCACTCGAGAGAGAACTTTTCAGGCTCGGGTTCCTGTGCCGAATTCTTGACGGGGATAATATACGGAGCGGAATAAACAACAACCTTGGATTCACGGAAAGTGACAGGATCGAAAATATACGGCGCATCGCAGAGGTAGGTAAATTATTTATAGACAGCGGTATAATTACCATATCGGCTTTTATAAGCCCCAATAACAATATACGTAATCTCGCCCGCAGTATAATCGGCGAAAACGATTTCGTAGAGGTTTTCGTAAGTACCCCTTTGGAAGTATGTGAAGACAGGGATGTCAAAGGGCTGTACAAAAAAGCCCGTCTCGGGGAAATCAAAAATTTTACAGGGATCAGCGCTCCATTCGAAAAGCCTGAAAACCCTGATGTCGAGATCGACACTACATCGCTAACAGTCGAAGAATCCGTAAACAAAATCATGGAAGTTATTTTACCGCTTATCAGCACTAAAAAAAATCAGGAATGGGGCTTTTAGAATTCGACAAACTACCTATAAATACCCTTGTCGGGGCAGATGTCGATACTTTCAAAAAAATATGCGCGGGACGCACCGTAGAAAAACCGTATTTAAAAAAATACAGGCTAACCAAAGCGATATGCCATATACTCAGCACAATGGCTCCGATTCAGGAAAAAAAGTATCAGAAACTTCTTGCGGACAAACCTCTCGAGAATCCCCCCCTATTTATACTTGGACACTGGAGAAGCGGTACAACTTTTGTCCATAACGTTTTATGCAAGGACGATCATTTCGGTTACAATACGACGTACCAGACAGTTTTTCCGCATCTTATGATGTGGGGGCAGCCATTTTTCAAAAAGACCGTAAAATGGCTTATGCCGGATAAAAGACCGCACGACAACATGGAACTCGATCCGGGTCTTCCACAGGAAGAGGAATTCGCACTGGGAAGTATGATGCCGTATTCCTATTATAATTTCTGGTTCTTCCCCGAATATCTGGATGAATACTGTGAAAAATACCTGCTCTTCAACGACATTACCGAAGAAGAAAAAGAAATATTCCGCGAAACTCTTATAAAAGTAGTTAAAATATCACTATGGAACACCGGTGGAACCCAATTCCTCTCCAAGAATCCTCCGCATACGGCAAGGATAAAATTCCTTATGGAGACCTTCCCGGATGCGAAATTTATCTACCTGATGCGCAATCCTTACACGGTATTCGAAAGTACCAGAGGATTCTTCATGAACGCGTTCCAACCACTTAAACTTCAGGACGTGTCCGTAGAATACGTTGAAGAAAAAATACTCGACGTTTACACTAAACTCTACCGCAGGTACGAAGAAGAAAAACTTTTAATTCCCAAAGGCAATCTGATCGAGGTGAAGTTCGAGGATTTCGAAAAAGATTCCATAGGATTAACGGAACGTATTTATAATGAACTAAGCCTTCCGGGCTATGATTTGGCTCAAGCCAATATCAATAAATATCTGGATTCAAAAAAAGGTTTCAAAAAGAATAAATATAAATACGACAGCCGTACCGTTGAACTTGTGGAGAAACACTGGGACTATGCGATAAAAGACTGGGACTATTCCTTATAAACATTAAACCGCCTCGAGGGGCGGTTTTTTGTTGCCATTTAAATATAATTACTACATTTATATATTAATAATCAGAGAATAAAACGAGATGCTATACTTTCTTACTCTACTTTTGGTCGGCCTTATAGTCGTCTGCATTGTAAAACTGGACGGGCTGAAGAAGAACATTCAGATTCTGGAAGGAAAAATAAACCGCCTTCAAAACTTTGTCAACACCCAATCCGAAGCGCAGCCCAAAACAGACAGAGTTGTCTCTCCATTGTTAAATACAGGGTCCGAAAATAAAGTAACCGAACCAGATTCTGTTTTTATGGAGAAAAAAGAAGAAACTACGGAATCCGGACAACTCGCACCGTTATTGAATAATATGGTTCCCGACTCCCAGACAGTCACCGAATACAAAGAAGAGAAAAAAGAAAATATCGAAAGCCAAACCGGTGCATATAATGTTCCTAATAATTTCCCTACTGAAAATCCGTATAACCGGAAGAAATCTGAAAAAAGATCGCTATCCGACAAATTACTTGGAGCAAACCTACTCAGTAAAATAGGAATAGCAACATTCGTTCTAGGAATAGGTTTCTTCGTAAAATATTCCATAGATAACGGTTGGATAAATGAGTTCTGGCGCGTAGCCGTCGGAATATTTACAGGACTGCTACTGATCGGAAGCGGATATGTTCTAAAAAAAAATTACAGGATTTTCTCATCTGTGCTTACGGGAGGCGGTATAGCAGCCCTTTATTTTACTGTCACGATCGCATTCAGGATGTACGGAATGTTTTCTGAAATCACTGCATTTGTGATCCTGACCTTTATTACCGTATTATCCGTATTGCTCTCCCTCTACTACGACAGGAAGGAACTTGCGATCCTATCCCTGCTGGGAGGCTTCACGGCTCCCCTTATGGCAGGAACATACTCATCGAGCATCACAGGACTCTTCTCCTACATTTTTCTTCTTAATACGGGAATGCTGGCACTTTCACTGTTTAAGAAATGGAGAGTAACCGCCGTACTGGCTTTCTCTTGTACAGCAGTATATTACCTGTTAAAACTGGGAACAGACTATTACGGAGAATTATGGCCCGCGACGATCTTCTCGGTCCTCTTCTTTATACAGTTCTATGCAGCTGCCATTCTGGACCACTTAAAAGATGAGAAAAAACTTTCCCCATATATAACGTCCCTGATAACGCTGGACAACTTTCTGATATATATCGGTTTTATATTTATTCTCAGCGACTATGACGGACAATTTTCCGGAATTGTTCCCCTGAGTCTTGCCGTATTGAATGCAGGCGTTTTATTTGTTATGAATAAGTTCGGGGATATCGACAAAAACCTGCAAGCCCTGCTTTTATTGCTTACCGTCGCATTTTTCACGATAGCAATACCTAATCATTTCGACGGATATACGATAACTTTATTCTGGGCTGCGGAACTCTCCGTTCTCGCACTGTTATGGTACATAACAGATATCAAAGCATTCAGGATCAGTCTTTACGTGGTATCGGCATCGGTATTGACAATGTTTACGGAAAATCTTGTAAGTGCTTATATAATTAACGACAATCTTGTTCCGGTCTTCAACCCGGCAGTAATCACAGGAATATGCGTTACTGCTTCATTTGCCGCAGTGTACTTCACCTTCCGCAGAAAAACATATTACGACACACCCTCCAGAATAACGTTTTTAGCAATCACTCTGGTGCTCGCATTTATAATCCCATACTGTGAAATAAAGAATCAGTCTGTAACATATCTGGAATATAATTCGTGGACGAATGTAATTACAACGATGCTGGAATACCAGTTTATAGCGGTATACTTAAGTTTTCTTATAATTATATTCCGAAAAAAACTTCAGGAGAACCTTCCTTCGCTTATAATAGTGTTTGTGACGACTCTTCTTTTTACTAACGGATTTTTCGAATCGACGAAGACACTGGGTGATTCAGTCTTTGCTGAGAATATATATCCGGACTCATTTTTTATTTTTCATCTGATAGGAATTCCATTTACAGCGTTCAATATAAGTATGCTGACAAAATATATTTATAAAAAAAATTTCAGACAGAGCGATATAGTTCTCTGGTTTGCCGCAGCATTCAGTATATATATAATAAGTATAGAAACCGATAACATTGCATTACTCCTTAACCACGAACTATACGGCAATCTTAGAGAAATCCACACATTTGTTTATCCTCTTGTATGGAGCACAATCGCGACATTACTTATGATATGGGGAATTCGTGCGAAAATAAAAATTCTCCGTTCGATATCACTGGCATTCTTCGGATTGATCATTCTTAAATTCTACATTTACGACGTATGGCACATGTCTCACGCAGGAAGAATCATAGCATTTATTATTCTGGGCGGATTATTGACTGCGGTCTCTTTCCTCCAGCAAAGAATAAAAAATTTTATAAAAACGGGAAAAGATAAGGAATTAACGGAATTGGAAGATTGTGAGCAATAGTACAATCTCAAATGCTGTTGGCATAATTTTGGCTTGCTCCGTAGTAAACATATTTAAAGAATAGTACTATGGAAACTGCAACAAAATCAAAACCGGCTAAATCTCAAAGCCCTAACAATCCATCGGGAGCTAATAAAAACGTAGGCGATTTCTTCGGAAGCCTATATTCTTTCAACGTGAGCCTGAAACTTTACCATTGGCACGTAACAGGTAAAGGAAGCTACGCTGAACATATGGCGCTAGATCAGGCATTAGAAACACTAGGCGACGTATTGGACCGTATCGTTGAAACGACTTATGCACTCCTCGAGAATATCGACATCAACGTTCCTCAAACTCCGACTCCGCAGAATATAGTACAGCATTGTACGGACTTCTATAATTACATAAAGGAAGAAAGAGAAGATCTTTTTACCGAAGATTTTCAGGATTCTATCATAGACGACTATCAGGAAGCAATACAGCAACTGCTTTACAGGCTTAAAAAACTTCAATAGTCTGTTACGGATACTTTAAAAAACGGCTCTTAACAGGAGCCGTTTTTTTGTTTTATATGGTTCATAATACAGGGTTATTCAGAACAAAATATGTTGTAGAAACATAATACTTCTTTTTATAAAAAAAATTTATTAATTTTAGTCGTTTTCGTTTTCGACAAATTTAAACTTTAAGATATGAGTGAATTTAGTACTGCATTAATGCTTCTTGCAGTAGGTATGGGAACGGTTTTCGTCATACTACTATTAATAATATACTTCAGCCAGGGGCTGATAAAACTCGTCAATAAATTTGCTCCGGACGAGACCTTAAAACCTGCGCCTTCGGTCGCAGCTTCCGGAAGCAACGACACCATTCCGCCTAAGATCATAGCAGCTATCACCGCAGCTGTAGGTATGGCGACAAAAGGTAAATCAAAAGTAGTAAAAATCGAAAAAGTAAAATAACAACTAAAACCAATAACTAAATGAGCAGAGAAATTAAATTCAGCCTTTTATACAGGGATATGTGGCAGTCGGCAGGCAAATATGTGCCGAGGGTGGATCAATTGGAGCGCGTAGCACCGGAGATCGTGAAAATGGGATGTTTTGCCAGGGTTGAAACCAACGGAGGTGGATTCGAGCAGGTAAATTTATTATTCGGCGAGAACCCGAATACAGCGGTTAGAAAATGGACCCAGCCGTTCAACGACGCTGGCATCCAAACGCATATGCTCGACCGCGGACTCAACGGACTCCGTATGAGCCCTGTTCCTACCGATGTGAGAAAATTATTCTACAAAGTTAAAAAAGCGCAGGGTACGGATATAGCACGTACCTTCTGTGGACTCAACGATAAGCGCAATATTATACCGTCCATTAAATACGCAAAGGCGGCGGGGATGATCTCGCAGGCGGCTCTGAGTATTACAGTTTCCCCTATTCACACTGTTGAATATTACACCGACATGGCTTACGAACTTATCGAAGCCGGCGCTGACGAAATATGCATCAAGGATATGGCAGGTATCGGACGTCCTGTGTCACTTGGCGAGATCGTAGCGAACATCAAGAAAAAATATCCTGAAATACCTATACAATATCATAGCCATGCAGGTACGGGTTTTTCGGTCGCATCCATTCTGGAAGTATGCAAAGCAGGAGCAGATTTCATAGACGTCGGAATGGAACCACTTTCATGGGGTACGGGACACGCGGACCTTCTTACCGTACAGGCTATGCTTAAGGATGCAGGATTCAAGGTTCCTGAGATAAACATGGAAGCATATATGAAAGTGCGTGCCTTAACACAAGAGTTTATGGATGATTTTCTTGGTTATTATATAAGTCCTCGCAACAGGCTCATGAACTCGCTCCTTATCGGTCCGGGACTTCCGGGAGGTATGATGGGAAGCCTTATGGCTGACCTCGAAACAAATATCGAGAGCATCAACCGCTACATGGAGAAGAACAACAAACCTAAAATATCACAGGACGATCTTCTGATAAAATTGTTCGATGAGGTGGCATACGTATGGCCTCGTCTCGGATATCCTCCGCTCGTAACTCCGTTCAGCCAGTATGTTAAGAACGTTGCTCTGATGAACGTAATGCAGCTGCTCAAAGGCAAAGAACGCTGGAGCATGATCGCTGACGATGTTTGGGACATGATCCTCGGTAAGGCAGGACGCCTTCCGGGTAAACTCGATCCTATAATTATCCAGCTTGCGAAGGAGCAGGGACGCGAATTCTTCGAAGGCGATCCTCAATCGGTATATCCTGACGCACTGGAGGATTATAAACAGAAGATGAAAGATAAAGGCTGGGAGCTCGGTCCGGACGAGGAAGAACTGTTCGAATATGCTATGCACCCTGCTCAATACGAAGCATATAAATCCGGCAAGGCCAAAGCAGACTTCGAGGCTGACATTGCTAAACGCAAAGAAAAAGAAACGATGCCTATAACATCTGCCGCTGAGGTTATCGCACCGCAGACGCTTACAGTGGACGTTAACGGAGAAAAATTCCGCGTAACTATTGCACCTCCGGGAGCGGACATACCTAACGGCAACCAGCGAATCGGCACCCCTGCGGAATCACCTGGCACGGTCACTGCGCCTGATCCGGTAGCGGACGGCAATGCAGAGGATATCGAATCGCCTCTCGAAGGTAAGTTCTTCCTTACGAAGACTCCGTCAGAGACTCCGCTCAAAGTGGGCGACAGCTTCAAGAAGGGCGACACCCTCTGCTATGTGGAGGCCATGAAGACCTACAATGCAATTCTCGCTACAAGGGACGGTGTAATAGTCGCTATTCCGGTTAATAGCGGCGAGACTGTTTACGAAGACGATGTGATACTTAAAATCCGCTAACCGGTATGAATATATTTGAGAAACTGTACGAGATGACCGCTTTTAACAATATTATCGCGGAACCTCAGATACTTATAATGTTCGGGATCAGTTTCCTGTTTCTCTATCTCGGTATAAAGAAACAGTACGAACCGCTCCTTCTCGTACCGATAGCGTTCGGTATATTGCTGGCTAACTTTCCGGGCGGAGAAATGGGCGTTGTGCAGGCTACCGAAGAGAACGGTATCATGCACAAGACCCTTCTCGAAATCGCCCACGATCATGGTATAATGAACCTGATTTACTATGCCCTTATTAAGACTGGAATACTTCCTCCGATCATCTTCATGGGTGTAGGGGCGCTTACAGACTTCGGTCCGCTTCTCAGGAACCTCCGGCTCGCGATATTCGGAGCTGCTGCACAGGTGGGTATATTCAGCGTGCTTCTTGTAGCGGTATTACTTGGTTTTACATTACAGGAAGCTGGTTCTCTGGGCATTATCGGCGGAGCAGACGGTCCGACAGCGATCTTCACGACGATCAAACTCGCACCACACCTTCTGGGACCTATCGCCATTGCAGCATATTCCTACATGGCACTTGTTCCAGTGATAATTCCTCTGGTAGTGAAACTATTCTGTACCAAGAAAGAACTTATGATAAATATGAAAGAACAGGAACGTCTACACCCTTCCAAGAACGAGATCAAGAATATGAGGGTTGCGAAGATAATATTCCCTATCGCTGTCGGAACGTTGGTCGGTATAATCGTACCGTCATCCGTTCCTCTTGTGGGTATGCTTATGTTCGGCAACCTCGTTAAAGAGATCGGAGCTAACACTTCACGCCTATTCGATGCGGCTTCGGGAGCGATCATGAACTCCGCTACCATATTTCTCGGACTATCCGTAGGGGCGACCATGACAGCAGAAGCGTTCCTCGACTGGAAGACTATCGGTATAGTAGTGGGAGGATTTCTCGCGTTCGCAATTTCTATTGCGGGCGGTATCTGTTTCGTAAAGATATTCAATCTATTCACAAAAAAGAAGATCAATCCGCTTATCGGTGCGACAGGTCTGAGCGCAGTTCCTATGGCGTCGCGCGTAGCAAACGAGATAGCGGTCAAATACGATCCGCGCAATCATCTGCTCCAATATGCTATGTCGAGTAATATATCCGGTGTTATCGGATCGGCAGTAGCAGCAGGGGTACTTATCTCTTTTCTTTCTTAGATCAATGATTCATACTCATAACAAAATAAGGTTCCGGATTACGGAACCTTATTCATTTCAAAATATTTTTTAATGGATACTTCCAAAGAAGCGTCTGGATTTACAGCTAAATAATTACCAAAACGTTATTATTTTTCTCTGCCTAACTTCACGCTCAGACAACAGAAGTCTTCAAACTAAGAATAATTCGGTTTATTAACGTAAATTAATTTACATGCCGAAAATAAAAGAAATCTCAAGCTATAGCTTATCTACGGCTTCTTTCAGCTGTCCGAGTGCAAGCTTAATATTAGACATCGGAGTTCCTATATTCATTCTCATGAATCCTTCCCCGCCCGGTCCGAACATCTCGCCATCGTTCAATGCGAGCCTTGCGTCGTTTACGAACAAAGATACCAACTGTTCATGGTTAAGGTCCAATTCACGGCAGTCCAGCCATACAAGGAAGGAAGCCTCCGGTTTAATTACTTTTATCGTAGGAATATTTTCATCTATAAAATCCGCTACATAGTTTACATTTTTTTCGATGTAGGCAAGCATCTGCTTCATCCACTCGTAACCGTAAGTAAACGCAGCTTCCGCAGCGATTGCCGAGAATATCGAAGGATCGCTTAATTCATTAGCTTCGAGCCAGCTGTAAAATTCGTGCCTTAGTTTATCGTCCGGAATCACTGCGTAGGAACTTACGATACCTGCGATATTGAACGTTTTAGAAGGTGCGGCGAATGTTATCGAATTCCTGCGAGCCTCATCCGATACCGTAGCGAACGGAGTATGTCTGTTTCCGTAAAGAGCCATATCCGAATGTATCTCATCGGATATAACCAGGACATTATTTTTATAACATATTTCAGCCAGATGTGCAAGCGTCTCTTTTCTCCATACCCTTCCTCCTGGGTTATGTGGATTGGAAAGTATGAACAATTTACAGCCTTTTATAACCGATTCCAACTGTTCGAAATCCATCTGATACTGCCCAGCGACCAATTTGAGCTGGTTGTTTACCACCGTCCGTCCGTTCTTCTCTGTTGTAATGCGGAACGGATGGTAAACGGGCGGCTGTATTATAACTTTGTCGCCTGGTTTAGTGAAATAATTCATTACCATTGCTATTCCCTTCACGACTCCGGGAATGAACGCGATCCAGTCATTTTTAAGATCCCACCCATGGAGGTTTTTGTTCCATTCGACGATGGACTTTTTGTATCCAGGGGAATTACGGGTATATCCGAATATAGGGTGTTCAAGTCTTATCTTCAGGGCATCCAAGATAAAATCCGGTGTCTCGAAATCCATATCAGCAACCCACATAGGCATAATATCCTCTCTACCGTAAAGAAATTTCAGGGCATCTGTTTTAACCGCACCGGAATCACGCCGTTCGATAATCTTATCGAAGTCATATTTTTTCTCCATATAATCTCTGATTTTTTTGCAAATATAGTGAAAGGGGAGTACAATCGTGAAAACTTGGATTCAAAGATTGTTGAGTCGCATCCTATATTCTGTAAATAGTAAGGTGGGCGAAATTGTTCAAATTTATTTGCAAAAGATCTCCCGGACGACTCCTATATTCTTTAAAAATATTACTTTAGCAAAATAATACCATAAATGTGGTATGAAAATACCGCCTCATTGTTATAACTGTCGGTAATATTCTTGCATATCTTTGCAATAAGAAAAAACACTAAAAAATATAAAACGATGGCAAAAATCGCAAAACAACTTACAGAGCTGATAGGCAACACACCTTTGCTCGAACTGTCGAACTTCAATAAAGCCAAAGGCTTGGAAGCAACAGTAGTTGCAAAACTCGAATCATTCAACCCGGGCGGAAGCGTTAAGGACCGCATAGCCAACGCCATGATCGAAGATGCTGAGAAAAAAGGAAACCTTAAAAAAGGAGTAGAGATAATCGAACCTACCAGTGGTAATACAGGGATCGGTTTAGCACTTGTCTCGGCTGCCAAAGGTTATAAACTTACTCTCACAATGCCTGAAACCATGAGCATCGAGAGACGCAACCTCTTAAAAGCATTAGGAGCAAATATAGTTCTTACTCCGGGTGCGGAAGGAATGAAAGGTGCGATAGCCAAAGCTAATTCTTTAAAGGAAGAAAATGAGAATGCTATCATTCTCCAGCAATTCGAGAATCCTGCCAACCCTGCTATTCACGTAGTTACTACGGCGGAAGAGATATGGAGGGACACTGACGGCAAAGTGGATATCTTCGTGGCAGGTGTAGGAACCGGCGGAACTGTAAGCGGTGTAGGTAAGAGATTGAAAGAGCTCAATCCGAACGTAAAAATAGTTGCTGTAGAGCCTGAGGATTCTCCGGTATTATCTGGAGGCAATCCCGGTCCTCATAAAATACAGGGAATCGGTGCAGGATTTGTCCCCAAGACATTTAACGGAGATGTAGTAGACGAAATTTTGAAAGTATCGAACGACGATGCTATCAGAACCAGCCGCGGACTTGCAGGGAATGAAGGATTATTAGTCGGAATATCATCCGGAGCTGCGGCTTATGCGGCATCCATATTGGCGGAACGCCCCGAAAATAAAGGTAAATTAATTGTGGCGGTACTTCCGGACACAGGTGAAAGATATCTTTCTACGGTACTTTACGCATTCGAAGAATATCCTTTATAGAAATACCTACTTAATTTAGTTAAGTTTGTTAATAGATAATAAATAGCGGAGCATTAAATACAATACTCCGCTATATCTATTATTCCTGATTTCATCGCATATCTTGTAGCTTCCTGAATATTGTTTACATCCAGTTTGCGAAAAATATTTTTCTTATGGGTAATAACCGTGTGAACGCTTAAATTACGCTGAGCGGCTATCTCTTTTGCCGATTTGCCGAGTGATATCTCTCTCAGTATCTCCACTTCGGTAGCAGTCAGGCTTACATCTGTTTTTACAGGTGTAGTAAGTCTGGTTCCCAGAAGATGGTTGCTGATCGAATTACAGATAAACCGTCCCCCATGAATGGAAGAATTAAAAGCCATCTCAATTTCAGCGACGGAACACGTTTTCAGAACCACGCTTATATTATAATTACACTGTACTATTCTTCTTAAAAGCACGTCGTTAAGGGTCTCGGAAAAAAGGATCCATGAAGTTTTAGGGAATCTCTCCTGTATTATCGCCACATCGTCTATGCTGGAAAAATCAAAAAGAGTATAGTCGAGAAACACAACCGCATCCTCTGATTCCAACAAAAATTTTACAAGTTCCTGTTTATCGGACGCAGAAACAATATCTGCAATCTCATCTTTATCAGAGAATAGGAATCGCAGTCCCGCATTTGTAATTTCCTGATTATCGGCAAGAATTAAAGTTTTCATTATTTTTCCTCCAGTGCCTGATGAAAGTCATGCAGTATATCCCGATAATTTTCCAACCCTACGGAAATTCTTACAGTAGTCTGGCGTACGTTCATTTTAACACGAGTCGGTTCATCAAACGTGCCATATATGGTGCTCGCAGGATGTATGGCAAGAGTTTTATTATCAAATAGATTAGTCGAGCGTTTTACAAGCCGCAAATTATTTAAAAATTTAAAACATGCTTCGCGAGACTCGAGATCGAAAGTGAACATCGCTCCGGGCGAATCTCCGAACTGAAGTTTACTGATATCATAAAATTTATTATCAGGCAGCGCAGTGTAATTTACTGATTTTACACCTTTAAAGGCTTTCATTCCATCAACAACTTTGCGGGCGTTGGAGGTAGCTTTCTCGAATCTGACCTGCAAGGTCTCGAGTCCGAGGGACTGCATATAAGCTGTCTGCGGAGTCATATACGAACCGAGGTTGCGGTGTATTTCTTTTCTCATTTTCGCCGTGAAAGAATTGTGACCGAAGCCCCTGGCAAACTCCGCAAGTTTTTTAGATTTAGTCCAGTCAAAAATACCGTAATCGATACTCAAGCCTCCTATGGAAGTAGCTCCTCCGGAAATATATTTTGTGCTGGAAACAATCTCTATATTAACACCGAAGTCCTTCGCATGAAACACCGTGAACGGAACGATGGTCGTATCGGCAATCAACGGCACTTCTTTTTCAATACATATGGCAGACAACTTTTTCAGGTCCACAACTTCGAGCTGGGGATTGGTTATTATCTCAAGAAATACCGCACAAGTATTTTCATCGATATTATTACGGACATCTTCTTCCGATGTAAGGTCACAGAATCTCGGTTCGACGCCGAATTCCCGGAGCGTCGAATTGAAAAAAGAAAATGTATTACCGAATAAATGAGGTGAAGTAACGATATTGGCACCGCTGTATGCCAGCGCAATTATGGTATTACATATAGCTGCCATGCCGGAATTAAATGCAACCACGTCGAGCGCACCGGTTATAGCCTTAACCCTGTTCTCGAAATTCTGTACAGTAGGATTAGTTATGCGGGAATAAGCGTGCTCCGCGGAACGTCCCGTAAAGGCGCTCTCCATTTGTTCCGCTGTTTCGAACTCGAATGCAACCGTATTATACATGGGCATCGAGAGGGAATTATAAGTATCCGGCTGAGGGTATGGATTATGCAAAATTATGGTTTCCGGGAATAAATTCTCTCTCTTTTTCATATACGTCACATTTGATTAATACCTGCAAATATACATAGATAAAGTGGAGATTATAGATAAATCATAATAAAAATGTCGTGATTTTTTTCACGACATTATACAATTTTATCGACTAAATATACCTTGTGATCACTGCTTTCTCATTACTCGGGAAGTTATGTTGCCCAGAACATCCGGATCCCCGGTATAAACGACTATTCCCGAACTTCCTCCATTGATCCATAATGTACGGTATGGGGAGACCACTGCCGTTCCGCTTCCGGATTGAGTTATATTTACTTCGTCGGCATTCAGAAATTCACAGTCGAATTTATCCCGGTTGGTTGAAATGATCTTAAGTTCTCTACATTGGCCGCTCATATTTATCTGCCCTGTTCCACTGGCATTGACATAAATATTATCGCATTCGACATTCATGAGCTCCAATCTGCCACTGCCTGATGTTCTCACCTCGATATCCGGTGCGACAGGAGCCTTAACAGTAACAGAAGCACTTCCGTCATTCCTGACATATTTAACGGCGAGAGGCATGAACACAGTGTCCGAATTTCTCGCTTTTGTGAGTGAGACCCCATCTTTATAGCGAATATGAAGGGTATCTCCCGACGATACGACTTCGATATACTCACGATGGTTTTCGTAAACGGTAATATTGACTATTCCACTTGTGCCTTCGATTAACTGAACCTGTCCGTCTATCGATACACGGATACAATTAAAAGAAGGGTTAACATGTTCTACATTGGTGACCTGTTTTCCACTGCCTTTGATTTTTGTTTTGGAGGGGGAAGCAGAGGCAAAGATCAGCAACGATAAAACCAAAAGGGTAATATAGGGCTTTATCATAATAATATATTTTATGACAAAGATAAAAAAAATAAGGAGGACGCCTATACCTGCGTCCTCCAGTTAAACATTACTCCGACTCTTTCGAGAATGCATTTCTAAGCAGTCCATCTATCGCCAGAAGATCGAAATCATCTTTGATAACGTGTTCTGCAAATAGCATTTCTTCGTCGAGTTCGGCATCATCAATCAGAGATTCATCGTAATTTTCTTTCATAGGCAAATATGTTTTTTTGGTATAACGGAATTTGCCGGCTGATATTGTCTCCGATTAGTTTAAAACCAATTGTTTCTCTTCAATCAGTTTTCTGAGATTGATGAGTGCATATCGCATACGCCCCAAAGCAGTGTTGATACTCACGCCCGTTTGCTCGGCAATTTCCTTGAAACTCATATCAAGATAGTGCCGCATAATAACTACTTCTTTCTGTTCAGCAGGAAGATACTCCACCAACTTACGGATATCGGAAGTTATCTGATCCGAGATCATAGTTTCCTCTACCGTCCGGTCGGAATATTTCTTGTTGTTCAGCAGATCGTAGCCTGCATCTTCGTTACGCACGTTATTTTGTTGTTTTTGTCTGCGGAAATGGTCAATTACCTGATTATGGGCAATTCTCATAACCCACGCCAGAAACTTACCGTTATCCTCATAACGGCGCTCTCTTAAAGATTTCACTACCTTAATAAAGGTTTCCTGAAAAAGGTCGTCTGCCAAGTCCGGGTCTTTAACCATCATTCGGATATAATCAAATACCCTTTTGCGGTGTCTTTCGATCAACACGGAAACAGCGTCTCCGTTGCCTGAGGAATAAGCGGTCAGCAACTCCCGATCGTTCATTTTTGTTAGATTCATTCTACTCAAGTTTTTTGTTAAGAGTAGATTTTAATCAATAGGCAATTAATTTTAGGTTAGACTTACACAAGATAAATATTAAAAATTTAACCTGCAAATAATTTTTTAATAATATTTTAAAACAGATGCAATTCATGTGCCAGAAAGTCACATTTATTAATTTTTAAGACAGAAAAAATGATATAATTAAACCAAAACTCTAAGAGTCCTTATTCTATCAAAGAAAGATTGGCTTTTGCGTACGCTCTCGTGCAGAAATTGAAATGCCACCATTCTGTTTTCAAAGGCATGAATCCGGCCCCTTTCATAACTTTCCTCAACAATTCCCTGTTAAGTCGTTCACTCTCGGTGATTTTACCCTTTGCAACCAGTTCTTGTTCCTTATCTATATTCGATTCCTTCCCGAGAAAATCAAAATCGGTTCCCATGGAGAGCGGCGCACCACTATCGTCCGCTATCGTTATGTCCACAGCCATACCGTAGTTATGAAGGCCGCCACCGTTTTCAGGACTGGAAACGTATATATCCATACTGGTTCCCCTGACTTTATCTTTCATATTCTTCTGCACTGCCATCGGTCTTGCAGCATCATATACAAGGAGTGTATATCCCGGATTTTCTTTTTTCAATAATTGCTGCGCCCTGACAACGGCCTCGGCAGCCTCAGGCCGGAGAAATGCCTTGTTTATATCATCGTAAAGAACCTCCCCTACAAAATTATCAGCGGTCGCATATACGAGTTGTACCAGTATGGACGGGTCCAACTGCTTAATATCCACAAGCCCCATTGAAGCCATCCGCTGCTCCGTTTCACTATAATTAAGATGCGCCTGGGCATTCATTCGTTGCATATTTAAAAGAAGAAAAACAAATAACAACGTTTTTGAAATGAATTTTATTGATGCCATATTTTTCACTTATTATTTAGACAAATGTATATTTTTTATGTTACTTTGCACGTGAATGGGAAAAGTCAATCTCGAATATTTTTTTGCCAGACGTATTGCTGCTGAAAAAGGTGGCAGAACCAATATGGTAATGGTAAGGGTCGCAACAATAAGTGTTGCGATAGGACTTGCCGTTATGATAATCTCATTAAGCATTATATTCGGTTTCAAAAAAGAGATAACAGACAATCTGACCGGATTCATGTCCCATGTGCAGATAAAACATTATGATGACCGAGATCCTTTGGAGGCGCGTCCAATCTCATCCGACCAGCCATTTATCGATGCCATACAAAAACTGCCCCATTTTAAAAAACTGAATCGCTATGCGCTTAAATCAGGAATAATAAAAGGAGAAGAAGTAATCGACGGGATACTGCTAAAAGGAGTGGACGCAGATTATGACTGGAGTTTTTTCGAGAAAAATCTTGCAGAAGGCACTCTCCCTGTAGTATCGGACAGCGCACGTAATAAAAACGCCCTGATCTCACAAGGACTCGCTTCTCAGATGCGGCTCGGCATAGGCGACCGTATGGAGTTAATGTTCATCCAGGATCCTCCCCGCACTGACAGATTTACTGTCTCAGGAATTTACCATACTGATCTTACCGATCTGGATAATATTATGATCCTGACAGATATAAGGAACGTTCAACGGCTGAATAATTGGAGCAGTTCTGAAATTTCCGGTTTCGAAGTAACAGCGGACGATTTTAGTTTTATAGAAACATTTAGTTACGATATCTTTGCTCTGTTGAATTCAATGTCGAAAGAGATCACGGAACCTTTGGTAGTCATTGACCTTAAGGAAAATAATCCACTGATCTTCGACTGGCTGGACACGCACGATCTCAATGCTGTTATTATAATAGTTATAATGCTGCTGGTCGCAGTTTTCAATATGATCGCAGCATTACTGATAATATTATTGGAAAAAACCCAGTTCATCGGAATAATGAAGTCTCTGGGAATGAAAACTTTCACGATACAGAAAATCTTCATAGCACGATCCTCGTACATAGTTTTAAAAGGAATGTTATTCGGAAATATTATCGGACTTGCACTGTGCTTTATCCAGGAAAAAACAGGAATACTGAAACTCGATGCCGAGGGATATTTTCTATCCAAAATTCCTGTATATATCGATTGGTTCTACATTATTCTGCTGAATGCAGGCGTATTCGTGTCCATTATCATACTTCTTACCATACCTACCACGATCGTTTCCGGCATCCGTCCTGAAAAAACGATAAGATTCGAATAGACATGACTGTTAAACCATACGAAAAAAACGAATCGAAAAAAAAGCAGGTCAAAACGATGTTCGACCGCATAGTTTTTCGCTACGATCTGCTTAATCATGTGTTGTCTTTCGGAATCGACAAAAGATGGAGAAAAAAAACAGTGTCATTAGTAGACAGGAACAATCCGGCCTCCATACTCGATCTGGCCACCGGAACTGGGGATATGGCGTTTATGCTATCCCGTAAAATTCCCGGAGCGATTATACACGGAGCGGACCTTTCTCCGGAGATGCTTGCTATTGCAAAAGAGAAAGCACTTAAAAAAGACCTCGATTCACATCTGACATTTGAAGAAGCGGACGGGGAGAATCTTCCGTATGAAGACAATACCTTCGATGCCGTAACGATTGCCTTCGGGATACGGAACTTCGAAGATATACCCAAGGGATTGGAACAGATTTACAGGGTGCTGCGCAGCGGAGGAAGGTATTATATACTTGAATTCTCGATGCCGGGAAATACTATAATCAATAAATTGTATACTTTTTATTTCAGGAAATTCCTGCCGTATATCGGAGGTCTTGTTTCCGGCGACCGCAAAGCATACAGATACCTACAGGAATCGGTGGAAAATTTTCCTTATGGCGAAAGATTTGTCCGGATTCTTTCCGACACTGGTTTTAAAGAAAATAAAATGATAAATTTGACGTTCGGACTTGTAAAGATATATACTGGAATAAAAAAATGAAAAAATTAATTTTAATAGCATTAGCGATATTAACTTTTGTTTCATGCAAAATAAACGACGATGCGGACATAAGGCTACTGCAAGTAACTAATTTCGAAACCCACGGAGTAACATTATCTAAAGCAAGGATATCGGTTTCCGCTGAGATTTACAGCAGCGCCAACCGCAGGTTCAGTATATCCGACGCAGAATTGGCTCTCAATAATGGTTCCGGAAGGGAACTTCTCAGAGCAAAACTCACTGATGGAATTACTATCAGAAAAAAAAGAGTAACGGAGATTACAATTCCACTGGACATAAAATACGACATGCCAGGTGCCATGCTCGTGATGAGCGAAGGATCGATTGATAAAATCCTGGAGAGCGATATAACGGTAAGCGGATATCTTAAATTCAAAAAATCAATAATAGGACATAAATACGAAATAGACAATATGCCGCTTAAGGAATTTATGGAATTCACCGGTATTGACGATATATTTTAAACTGAAAAATTCATCCGATGATACGAAAAAGTCTTTTATTACTTTTCTTTATTACATCGTCCGTAAAGATGTTTTCTAAGGACATAGAGCTGAAAAACTCTTTACGGCAGTCCGATCCGATTACCGGAACCAGCGTTACGGTAAATGAACACGGAAGTGCAGCATCTGCGACAAATTCATCTCCTGTGTATCCTGAAAAAAAGATTCGCGGATACAGGGTAAGGATATTTTTCGACAACGGACAGGATGCAAGGGTGAGATCCAACACCGTTCTGGAACAATTCAGGAATAATTTTCCGGATATTCCGGTATATTGGTCCTATGATAATCCTTATTTTAAAGTTACCGTAGGCGACTGCCTTACATCGGAAGAAGCGATAGTTATCTGGGGAAGAGTGAAGAACGTCTATGACAAGGCATTTGTTGTAAGGGAGGATATTCCATTGAAAAATTTTATGTACTCACCTGCCGTTATTCCTGAAACGGAAGAAATTCCCGAATACGACAGTAACAGTACCTTATAATAAAAATTTAAAGAGGAGGAACCATCATTCCTCCTCTTCTTTTTTCACTGTATTGCGTCGTTTCCTTCTGAAGAGATCGCTGAAAGAATCGAAATCTTTCTTATAATATAATCCTACACCGCTCTCCTGTAAACCCTGATTTTCATCGAAACGATCGATAGTACGGGTAAATGCCCGGGCGCGCAGATTACCTATTCGATCGAAAATATACGTTATATAAAAATCCCCGGATAGCTGGTTTGCATTATTATTGACAGTGTTAGTCTGATTATTACCGAGATTGTAGTTAGCTTCCGCTTCTATAAGCAGTTTATTAGGTATTATCTCCTGCGAATACGAGAAATCTATTTCATCCGACGACACATCGCTCTTGGGCCTGTATCCGAAATTAAACCGCAGGCGGTCGTTGGAGAACCAGCTGCTCAGTTGGTTAGTAAGAAATTCTACTCCCGTCGAAACAGTCGCCATCGTTCCGATATTGCTCGTCGAATTATTATCCACATAAAAGCTATTCGTTGCCAGCAGCCAGATAAATTGCGTGGACTTCATTTCCTGTGTATTCATTGCATTATGTACGGCACTCTGTATTTCCGTATCCGCAGTAGGAACACGTACATCGAAATTTATCGTAGGCTGAGTCAGTTTATCCGTCAATAAAATCACACACTCCACAGGAACGTTCTGCCTATAAGACTCGTTCATCAAAGGAGCAATAGAAGCCCTGAGTTTGTAAACAGCCTGAATATCCAGATTGGCGCTCAAAGGGTCCCCTGTCCATTGTATGCGGCTATCCCTCTCTATCGAGAACTGTTTGCTCGCCGGAAGGTTGGGAAGACTGAAATCATAGGTTCCCTCGACAATTTCAAAGTCTCCGGCCATAGTAAACAGATTTTCATTTGGTTTTATCCCCATTCCTATGGTTCCTGTTCCCTTTGCATTTATCTCATTTTTATTATCAGTGTCCATCTGAAGCTTAATCTCGAGTCCGGGATTTATATCCATTGTAATATCTATCCCCAGATCACTTTTGGTCTCCCGTCTCTGCTGGGTTCTCATTCTGCTCCTCAGTTCCTTCCTGCGAGAGATATCCGTTCTATCGGTAGTATCGCGCGGGGTGCGGAAATAAATGAAATCGGCTTCGGATATGGAAGCGGCATCATCGATCGGTATCACTATCCTGGAATTCGCTTCCGTATTTGCATATATATCCATAAAAACGTTGCGTTTGTTTCCCCGGACGCCAACTCTCCCGGAAGCATATACCCTTCCGTAAAATATATCGTTATCATTAGCAGTAGTATTAAGGGCCAACAATTTATCCGGATATACGCGGACATCATAGTTCATATCGGCAAGATACTTCGTGGTAAGTGCCAGCTCGAGACCGGCATCTCCACCACTATCATCATATAATCTCCCCTTAAGTTCCAGATTATTGTTAATCACATTAACCGTAGTGTCATACAGGTGATACCGCACATTCGTAAAATCCACGGTAGTGGAAAAATCCCTTATAGCTATGGTTCCATTAAGTAACGGTTTATTCCCTGTGCCCGTAAGTTCTATTTGAGTATGTGCGGTTCCTTCTATATCCCTGAGAACTCCATCAAGGAACGGGCTTAAAAATATAAGATCAGTATAAGGAATATCTGCCTTAACAAAATAATTTTTTTCTTTAGGAACATAATGCCCATCAATTATTTTAACATTTTGATCCGTCATCAGGGATACGACTATTCTGTCATTATCATTATCCCAAACCGTATTAAATTTACTGTCTGGCAAAGCGCGGTCGTTAATTACGACATTATTAAAGTTTATCTGCGAATAAAACAACCTGTCTCCGGTAACACCTGTTATATCTGCATCACCGTCTATGGTACCAGAAACCTTGAATCCGAAGCGATCTACGAAAGCGGATAAAGGTGCAAGGTTAAAATTTTTCATCGCCAATTTAAGGGTATCTGAGGAATTATCCGAAATTATACCGTTTACCGTTAGCTGCTGACCTTCGCTCTGTATCCGGAACCTATCGATCTCAATTTTCCCATTCCCGAAAAATATAGAACGCGAAACTATGTTCCAGGAATTTTCTCCCATTACAAGGCGGGAAGTATAAAACCGTGTGGTGAGGGTGCTCTTCGATGTGACCGTATCGTATACGGTCGAAGACACGGTATTTATAATCGCCGAAGTTTTATTGAGTTCATTTTTGAATCCTGCCGAAATATTTATTTCATTATTTTTTGCGCCTCCGTGAAGAGAAAAATCAGGCATATAGAAATTTCCGAAACCAAGCTCGGAAGTACGGAGATACACTGCGATGGAATCCGATTGATTCATATTCGTGAAGCTTAGTCCGGATGCATAGGCAGTTTTATACTCCACAAGCTCGGATTCCAGCATTACGGAAAAATCCTCACTGAGCGGATTAAAAATAAAAGAGAGGTTGGTTCCCTCCGACACCCGTAATTCAGGCACGATAGCCGAAACGAAATTCCTGTTTCCTTTAATATTAGCCTTTACAATATAGTAATCCCTTATTGTACTGACAGTTTCCGTCCTGCTGCGCATCTCGAGCTCCTCTACGAGGTCGATTCTTCTTGTAAATGAAGATATGTATTTTGAAAGGGTGTTTTCGAAATACGGAATCATATCCGCATAATTCAATTTCGTATGAAGCTCAACGTCCATAATATCCGAATATAGCGCCAACATTTTGTTGTGGTCGTTATTTTCGGCTATAAGCCTTACATTTTCCGAACGGACCGTATCGCTGTTGAACAAATATTGTAAATCCGTTATTTCCCCGTATCCATTTATATCGTCTATATTAAAACCTTCAGCATTCATATACATGTTCATACTTATAACTGCCACCGAATCGCGTTTATTTAGATTCAGTTTTCCCAGATCCGCATTTATAATATAAAGTTCAAGGTCGTAGTCCGGAAGTTCTCCGGTAAAATCCATTATACCCGATACTGTAAGTTCCGCGTTCCTGTCGTAGGAAGATATTTTTCCTTCATAATAATCCTTACGGATAATACCATCCGCCTCAATATTATTATAGGTGTAATCGTTAAAGAACAGGGATTCTATATTGATGCGGGCCAGAATATCCACATTCGCAGAAGAGATCGTACCTTCTACCTCGGCTCCCATAGTTACTTCTCCCAGTTTACCGAAAGAAATAATATTGCCGGCACTCACATTATCCAGAATTACATTCCCCTTTATCCGGCTGCCCGTATTATCCGGAATGAGATCCATTTTCAAATCCACATTTCCCGCATCCGTAATTAATCTTCCCTCTGCACTGAAATCGGAAAAAAGACCGTTAAAACTTCCTGTTAGATTTATATCTCCCAAACCGTCGATATATTCCAATACCTTTCCAAGATCATTTCCTGTTATACCCCTGTAAATACGATCTATATCGGTATCTTCAGTAACAAGCCTGTTTACATCGAACCTAAACTCCGTCTGGGCCGCTTCCGGCAGTCCGCTCATGGAAAAATCGACATCGAGTAGTGTATTATTATTTATTTTCGTATTTCTTAAATATCCTTTCATGTCCGATACCGGCCCCTGAACACTTCCTCTCGGAATTACGACTGTAAAATCCCATGTTTGGAAGGAAGGCGCAAAAAATGCTATGGTCCTGAAATCGACAAAACAATCGTCCATTACTGAATTTAAAGACACATCATCTAAAAATTCATTAAAACCGCTCCAATCATCATAGTTAAAACCAAACTCAGTCATTGTGATCCGGGAGTATTCATCCCTTATCCGCAGATCATCCAATTTAATAGCCTGCGGAGATACCGATATATCGGCAATACTGAGCTCCCTGCATTCGAATCCGCTTTTTTCTTCAAAAGACAGACTCTTTATCTCAGCCGTGATAATATCATTCTCCAGATTGAATTTCGGAATTTCAAGGTGTATCCCGTAGACATCGAGATCGGTAAAGTTAACGCCGTACGGTCTTTCGATAAATTCATATTTTTTCATGGAAAAGCGCATATCGTGAACTTTTACAAAACCGCTTCTCAGATAAAAATCCCTACGGTCCTTTTTCTCTTCATTTTTAAATTTAGAAAATACAGCAGAAAGATTAGAGGTCAGCGTAGAATCCTGCCGAAGGTTCATAACCGCATTGGCAACTGTAACATCCCCGAACCTCAATACATTCCTGGCCGGACTGTATCCCCTGAAACCCACATCCACATGACCGGCATATATCAACGTATCACCTTCGAAATCCTCCAGATATACACCCTTCAGAACGACCCTGTTAAACAATTTCAGATCGATATGTTCAATCGTTACGGTAGTTCCGAGATAGTTACTGAATATATTTGCTGCCTTGGATATGACAAAGTTCTGTACGGAATTTATACTCAAAAGTACCGATAGGAATACCGGAACAGTAATAACTGTCAAAATAAGGATCGAAAATACTGACAATATTATTTTTATAAATTTCCGCATTTATGCTACATTTGTGGTACAATTTTAATAAAAAAAATCGGCATATCGGCCGTCCGAATTTACCATCTGGTCGCTGCTGTTTATTTTATACGTGTTTTACCCGGAATTATTATGGATATTACGATATTAGGAATTGAATCTTCATGCGACGATACTTCGGCGGCAGTAATCCGTAACGGCATCTTGCTGTCGAATGTAATTGCAGGACAGGAGGTCCACCGTAAATACGGGGGGGTCATACCGGAACTCGCTTCACGCGCGCACCAGCAGAATATAGTACCGGTAGTGGACACGGCCCTTAAAGAAGCCGGCGTTTCCATGGATGATATCGATGGGATAGCTTTTACAAGAGGCCCCGGACTTCTCGGCTCTCTCGTCGTGGGAGTATCGTTCGCAAAAGGTTTGTCTCTTGCCAAAAATATTCCCCTACTGGAGATCAACCACTTGAACGGTCATGTCCTTTCCCATTTTATCGACGTTCCTGAAAAAGAAACCCCGCATCCAGAATTCCCATTCATTTGTCTGCTGGTTTCAGGAGGAAATTCGCAGATAATTCTTGCAAAAGGCCCTGAGGATATGGAGATTATCGGAGAAACCATCGATGACGCAGCTGGTGAGGCATTCGACAAATGCGCTAAAATAATGGGACTTCCTTACCCAGGGGGTCCAGTGATAGACAAGCTCGCAAAAGAAGGCGATCCGAGTAAGTCCCGTTTTGCAAAACCGTCGGTAGACGAATTGAATTACAGTTTCAGCGGACTGAAAACATCATTTCTTTATTTCCTGAAAAAAGAAATGGCAGCCAATCCGTCTTTTATCGAAGAAAACAAAAATGACCTTTGCGCATCATTGCAGGCAACAGTCACGGAGATACTGATGAACAAGCTCATCAAAGCCTCTAAGCAATACGGCATAACGCAGATTGCTATCGGTGGAGGCGTATCGGCAAATTCAGGTTTGAGAAATGCCGTTGAAAAAGAAGGCATAAAACGCGGCTGGAAAACTTACATTCCGGAATTCAGATTCACCACGGACAACGCGGCCATGATAGCCATGGCGGGCCATTACAAATACATCAACAAAGACTTCAGCAGACTGGACGTTTCTCCGGAAGCACGCAATAACTTTTGACAATGAAATACCTGCTTAGCGATATAGCTGAAATTACATCCACTCAACTGGCAGGCGCAGATCAGACTGTCCGCAACGTAATAACAGACAGCAGAACTGCAGGATCGTTACCGGACAATTCTATTTTCATTGCCATCGCAGGAAAAAATCACGACGGACATTTCTATATTGCCGACATGTTTAAAAGAGGAATCCGCTCCTTTTTAGTCGACAGGGGATTCGATATTTCTTCATATCCTGAAGCATCATTTATTATTTCGGATAACAGCCTTAAAACTCTGCAGAAACTCGCGGCATATCACCGGAGCAGATTCAAGGGGAAAATAGTGTCTGTAACAGGAAGCAACGGAAAAACAATAGTAAAAGAATGGATCGCTCAATTATGCCCTAAAGATATTAAACTGTTCCGCAGTCCGAGAAGCTTCAATTCAAGCTTAGGAGTTCCTTTGTCTCTACTTATGCTGAACGGAGACGAAGATATGGCAATAATCGAGGCCGGCATCTCTTTGCCAGGAGAAATGGACGTTCTTGAAAAAATAATTAAACCGGACATAGGACTGATAACGAATATAGGTACAGCGCATAACGAAAACTTCATTTCCCAAAGACATCTTGCCGAAGAAAAGATCAGACTTTTCAAAGACTCTGAAACGATCATATTCCATAGCGGACATGTCAACGAGGCGGAAAAGATTCGGGAATTTTATCCTGACAGAAGATTGTTTACGATCGGACAGGAAGGGATACTTAAATACGAAACAGATAAAACGGGGATATTAAAGTTAAAATACGGTGAAAAAATTTTTATTGTGAAACTTAGCTTTACAGATCTTCCTTCGGTCGAAAATACAGTTGCGGCCATCGGGGTTCTGCTTGCGGCAGGAATTCCACCTGAAAAATTTATCGACAACATGTCAAGGCTCGCCCCTGTAATAATGAGGATGGAGCTGATAGAAGGAATAAACGGATCGAGGATCGTAAACGATAGTTATAATTCCGATATAAATTCGCTGTCCGCATCTCTCGACTATCTCGAGTCTATCGCTGGCAGCGAAAGAAAAATAGTCATACTTTCCGACATTTTAGGAACCTCGTCGGATGATGATATTGAACTTTACAGGGAAGCTAATAAATTACTTATAGACAAAGGAATTGTCAGATTAATCGGCATCGGACGCAATATAAATTTATGCAAGGATGTTTTCACGCTTCCTAAAGAAATTTTCTCCACAACAGAAGAATTCCTTCGACACATCGAGAAAAAAGATTTCTCAAATTCAGCTATTCTGGTAAAAGGTAGCAGAGAATTCCGTTTTGAAAAAATTACACGCATTTTAGAAAATAAAATTCACTCCACTATACTGGAAGTGGATATGGACGCCATGCTGCACAATCTGAATCATTATCGAAACAAACTGCGACAGGGAGTTAAAACTATGGCAATGGTAAAAGCTTTCTCTTATGGGAGCGGCTCATTTGAAGTAGCCTCCATGCTTCAACACCATGGCGTGGATTATCTGGCTGTAGCATTTGCAGACGAAGGGATAGCTTTAAGGGAAGCCGGCATTACTATGCCTATTGTGGTGCTGAATGCCGATTCATGGAGTTTTGCTACTATGATCGAACATTCCCTGGAGCCTGAAATATACAGTTTCAGTTCTCTTGAAATGTTCATGAAAGAACTCAGCCGTTACGGAGAATCCGGCTATCCGGTTCACATCAAGATAGATTCCGGCATGCACAGGCTTGGTTTCGTAGAAGAAGATATAGATCAACTGATACATATTTTAAAGTTCAACAAGGAAATTTCAATAAGTAGTATTTTCACTCATTTTGCAGTAAGCGAATCTCCTTCGTTCGACAAGTTCACCTCTAGCCAGATCAATCTCTTCGAAAGAATGGCAAATAAAATAAAAACCGCTTTTCCAGAACAAAATATTCTCATGCACTCCTCTAACAGCAGTGCTATCGAAAGATTCGGCAATGCTCAATACGATATGGTAAGGCTGGGGATCGGACTTTATGGAATAAGCGCAACGGAACAACACTGCTTGAAAAATGTCTCTACCCTAAAAAGCCGGATAGTCCAGATCAAAGTTTTGTCTCCGGGAGAAACCGTTGGATACGGCCGGAGAGGTAAAATAGAGAAAAAATCCGTTATCGCCACTATCCCTGTCGGTTATGCTGACGGGCTGGACAGAAAACTGGGTAATGGAAACTGGGAACTTTATGTTAAGGGCAAACCAGCTCGCATTGTAGGAAACATCTGCATGGACACATGTATGATAGATATAACCGGGATTCCTGTTGGTGAAGGAGATGAGGTAATTATTTTCGGGAATGTGCCGAATGTATTGAAAATGGCAGAAGTTCTCGATACCATTCCTTACGAAATATTTACTTCGATCTCGCAAAGAGTAAAACGTATATATGTAAGGGAATAAAAAACTGCAATGGCTATATATACCATTGCAGTAATAAATATAAAAATTAAGGGTTGGATATTATTTCCGGTTTGCCCAAACCCCATTTCATCACCGACTTGAAAGTCACTTCTAAAAAAGAGGCGTGAGATTGCTGGGCTACATTCGTATGAAGGTCTTAGGACTACCCGGCAAGCGAATAAGCACAACGACTCACGCCTGCTTTAGGCATTCCGGACCAGCCGGGAGTTTTATACTTACTGTTCGCTTACAATAAAAATATTCCCTAAGTTTTCATACGAACAATATGAAACCTAATGAGGTTTCCAAGACAAAATTAATATTTTTTAACATAAAATGCTATCTAATCGACTGAAAAAGTCAATAAATTACAAATATTCCTACAACATGAATTAAAAATAGGTCAGTGAAATCTCGCGTATTTTATAATATTATTACCCTTTTCAACTATTTCTTTTTCGATTATCCCGGTCAATACGTCTGCTGCATCATGCCATTTATTTTTTTTAAAAACCCTACCGTACCGGACGAGGTTCCAATAAAATTCCGGCCAGCGCAAATGCCAGTCATCCGGCATATAAACATATTTCAAAACCGTAGATGAATTAGTAAGTATCCTGGACTCTTTATTATTACTTTGAAAAAACCACTCTACCTTAGCAAAGGCCACTGCTTTACCTATATTTCGTGCGAAACCTCGTCCCCCATTATTACTTTCTATATAAGCAATACGGGTCTGATTTCTATCGAGCATTTCGGCTACTGCTTTTTCCGTAATCTCCATTCCTTCCTGAGTAAAAACAACATCCGTAATATAAATATCCTTTTTATTATCAATGTCGTAGCAAACGGAACATAAATAATCGATACCTGTATCCGCAGTATCCGTATAATTTCCTTTTTTGATTATTCCGGACGGTATTTCCGAATATGTGTTAAAACGGTCACCATAAAGAAGACCTGTCAATGGAGCAGGATGGCCCTGGTACATAGTTTCGAATATATAAGGATCAAGCGATCTTTTAGCCTCCAGCGACTTTTTGCTATGCCTTTCGGGCCATAAAGGCTCCCCTTTGGCTCTGCTGTCGAATATATTAGGGACACCATCCTTCAAAGCCTCGAAATTAAGTTCATACCATGCTTCGTCATTACCATATTCCGCATTCAATTCCCAGACGGGAATAACTGTTTCACGCCGCTTTATTTCCCCTATAATATCTTCCTCGTGCCATCTGGTCATTACTATTATTTCACAGCTTTTATCATGCAGTCTGGTTTTAACTACCGAGAGATACCACTCCCATATTTTACTCCGCAATAACGGGGAGTTAGCCTCCGCCGCATTTTTGTACAGATCATCTATAATAATAATATCCACCACGTTGCCGGTAAGGGGTCCGCCCCTGCCGACAGACAGTAATCCTCCGTTTTTGTTTACGATCTCAAATTCCTGCGAAGTTCTTACATAGCCCTTTGTATTACCTCCGCTGCTAAGTTTAGTATCAGGAAAGATAAAAGAATAATTTTCACTATCGATGATCCGCTGTATGTATCTATTATGTTTTGATGCTAAACTGGAACCATAGGAAGCTGTTACAATCCTGAGATCCGGATTCAGACCCAATAAATACGATGGTAGCATCACCGTACTGCCTATAGATTTACCATGTTGGGGAGGCATAGTGATAATGAGTCTTTTTATCCGGTTATGTGCAAAAAGATTTAATACATCATAATATACTTTATGAAATCCTTCAATGTCGAGATATTTTCTGACAGTCCGAATAAATTTTATAAATCCCCCACTGGAATGTTCAAAAAACGGACTAATACCTGTTGTTTCATTATCCATCAATACGATATACCCCGATTATAAAAATCCGCTGAATTCCGTCCAACTGAAATCATTGTTTTCATTTCCTATCTCCGAATAGGTCGAATATTCCCACCATACAGGGGTTATTTTTGAGATTTTACTGAAGGTTTTATCCTTGTCGCCATATTCCGTTCGGTCAAGAATCAATGTACATGTTAAAGTGGAATAGAATTGTTCGGTATCGAACTCTATTGAACCATAAAAAAAACTGTTTTGATTTTCAAGAACTTCATTGAGTTTTACCGCAACTTCGGCATAAATTTTGTCATTTATTGAAATCATTTTTTGAACATTTTTAGGATTAATTGATTTTTTTGTTTATTTTTGTAACTAAATGAAACATTCAAATATTATTGGATTGCATATTATAATCTTTTATACAAAAATAATTAATTGCGATTCAATATACAAACTTATTCAAACTTTGTATAATACAAAAAATTGAACTAAATGGAAAGCCGGCTCAGACAAATACGCAAAGAATTCAATATGACTCAAGATCAGTTGGGGGAGATATTAGGAGTGAAAAAGAGTACTTTATCAATGATTGAGACAGGAAAATCGTCCTTATCGAAACGTAACAAGCAAATCTTAATTCAAAAATTGAATATAAATCCGAATTGGCTGGATTCAGGTGAAGGGGAGATGCATTATAATGGAGTAATGCGAGATATGGTAGTTCCTCTGAACAAACACCGTACGGACAGGAATGTTTCTATACAACGCATACCTCTATATAATATAGAAGGTACGGCAGGGCTGGTTCCGCTATTTCTCGACCACAACTATTTAACACCTATAGACTATATACAGATACCTAATCTTCCGAAATGCGACGGAGCGATTTATATCGGCGGAGATAGTATGTACCCTCTTCTCAAAAGCGGAGACATCGTCTTATACAAACAAACCAACGATATTGTAAATAACATTTTCTGGGGAGAGATGTATCTCATCTCTATCGATCTGGACGGAGAAGAATATATAACGGTAAAATATATCCAAAAATCCGAATTGCCAAATCATGTAAAACTCGTGAGCCAAAACTCCCACCATGCGGATAAAGATATTCCTTTATCCCGGATCAAAGCCCTGGCATTCGTTAAAGCAAGTATCCGGATAAATTCTACCCGTTAATATCTTCGACATACATAGGCGAGTACTTATAATCTCCGAAAGCAAGTACCGGTAGGGCAATTATCGGAACAGTAAACATAGCCAATGTAAACCATCTGGAAATCCCGAAACGATCGCATAGAGCGATAACTACACGTACATTATAAACTATGGATATAATTCCTGTAATCACAAGCGCTATCGCAATAACCATTCTGAAGCCGACGTTTAAAAACGGGTCTCCGAGTTGTTGCACAATCATGTTTGCGTAAAACACACACATAAATATTAAAGGGAGCCACATAATCCAGAAATAATACAACGGCTTACCGCTTATCTTTACAAAAATATAATTGTTATAGACCGGAATTATAGACTTCCACCCTTTCTCTCCGGCCTTTTGGAATATGAACCATGTGGAAACATACATAACGATCCATAGGACCAACATTACAAAAAAATATACGATCAGGAAACCTGAATATATATAAGCTTCTTCCATAATATTTGGGTGAGGGAAATTTTTAGTTAGTTATCCGGCTAAAGAGATTCCGGACGCGTGCTTTCAGGTGAATCGAAATTTGAGACCGGCGGAGTATATCTGTAGTCTCCGAAGGCCAGAACAGGCATAAAAATAATCGGCAATAATACCAATCCGACAGTAAACCATCTCGATACTCCGAAACGGTCGCAGATGGATAATAAAACGGAAATAGAAAAAACAAGCATAGTTACCGCAACTGCCAGACCGAATAATGAAAGAAGCCCCAGCATAAAAGGATTAGCAGGATAAGCTCCATACTCCATAGACGCCTGTAATTGAGACATATTGAAATAATTCAATACCGGCATAAGTATCATTCCGGCTAAAATTACCCAGAAATAATATTCTTTTCTGCCGCTTATTTTGATAAAAATGTAGAAATTATAAAAAGGAATAAGAGCTTTCCAACCTTTTTCCCCGGCTTTTTCAAACAGTTTCCAGTTTGAAATAACCAAAATCACTACGACAACAAACCAGATTATCGCGTATACGGTGAAAAATACAGGATTATAACTATACATAATTAAATTGTTTTATTTAGTTACAAATATAAAAAATCAGAGCTTTATCTACAAATATCTTTAAATGCACAGTATTCGCATGTTCTCTTGTCTTCACTCTTCATAAAAGGGATGGACGGATCGAAAAGTTCCGATAACTTATTTTTGAAATTCTCTTCCAATATCCTCTTTACTTTGCTGTATTCATAAATCTCCCCGGATGAAGCCTCGTTCAGTAATGGAGAAAATCCGGGATCATTCATGTTCCTTACAAAATACAATGATGGAACAACTTCTTTGCCGAATTCCCGATGCACCATATAAGAATAAATAAGAGTTTGAAGGGCAGCCGGATTTCTTTCGGATAAAGTCCCGGAAAATAAAAATCCTATTTCCTTAAAATCAGGTTTATTTCTTCCTGTTTTATAATCGACTATCCTGAATCTGCCATCGTGAAGTTCATCCAACCGGTCTACTTTACCTCCGAGTTTCACTTCCTGCCCTTCTAGTTCAATAAATGAACTAATCCAATATTCTGTTTCTCTTACAGTAAAATCCGGATTGGCGTTATCGTATTTCAGAACACATCTTGACAAATATTTAACGACTATATCCCTTACAAGCGCTACATTCCCTCCAAAATCACCCGATGAATAATTTTCCCGGAAATACTCCTGACATACCGCTTTATCAACTATATTTTCAATCTCGGCAAGACGAAATTTCCCGCGCAGCATCCGTGCACCGGCCGGATCGTTTTTTATAGACCCATATATTACCTCTGCAGCTTTATGAAGGATATTACCGAACATAGGGAGATCTATTTCCTCTGAAATATAGATATCTTCCGTTATTCGACAGAGAGTCTGGTAATAGAATTTTACGGGACATTCTATGTACCCGTAAAACGCAGAAGGAGACAGCGAACGGAGAGCATCTTTACCCGTAAATTCATTTAACAGTCTTTGGATCTCCTCGTTCTTCTCAATGGGATTATCCTGATTAGTACGTATATTGACATTCAGTGATATATTTTCGTAGTGAATTTTATGCGGAGATTCATAATCCAACTGATAAATGTAGCGGCTCGGTTCTCCGGTTTTCTTTTCATCGGATTTGGAAGAGTACGCGATAAACACATTTTCCGCCCTTTGAAGCACCCTGTAAAAATAATATCCGAACACCCCCTCATGATGTTGAGGTGTGGGAAGGCCGTACGCAAGTCTTAGGTTATATGGAATAAATGACGAATACGTCGATAAATTACCGGGAAAGGTATCGTCATTTACAGATAGTAACAGAATATTCTTAAAATCGAGGTTACGGGTCTCGAGTATACCCATCACCTGAATCCCTTTCAAAGGTTCGCCTTCGAACGGAATCCTTACGGATGACAGAGATTTTCTCAATAAAGACAAAAGCACGGCATCGCTTATCGTTATACCGCATCCTTTCAGGGAATTTTTCAAACCCACGATATGGTCGGAAACGATCATCAGAAAATCTTTTTCGGGATAATTCCCGTCATTATCATGAGGATAATTGTCGAACAGGGAATTAAAAATATCCGTAAAATAATCACATATAGATTCCCATCCCGTAATACCCGTAAAGATTTTTCCGGCTAATATATTTTCCTCCTTAAGGAAATTTTCCGATATATAGATCTGCTGCCGTCTTTGTACTTCACTATATTTATTTTCAGCATAATCATTCGAAGCTGCATTTAAATACGGATGATTCAATATTCCTTTTACGTCATTATGATAGAATACACACGAGAGTTCAGTTTTCTTTTTCCTTTGCTGCAGCCCGATCAATTTTTCCAAAAAAGTATAAGCCGGAGTCGATTTCAGCGGATATCCCATCGTAACATTTACATTCGTAACGGATTCGGGAACTGAATGAAGTACAGGAAACAACAGGTTCTCATCCGTCAGAATCACGGCAGTTTCTTTATCCGGCACTTGTCCCTGATCGAGTATTTTCCTGATAAAATCGGAAGTATATTTTGCCTGCATGACATCCGAAGGCGCAGAAACTACCGTTATGTTTTTCGGTTTTGAAAAATTATCGAATCCATCGCTCATTAAAGATGGGTAGCGTTTTATATTTTCCCTCAGGAACAACCCGGACTCCTGCTCCCTGTTACCGGTATAATATATGTCATAATCCCAGAAAAATCCGGCACTTCCGGTATTACGGAGGTAATCGAATACTTTTTTTTCACATTCCGTCAAGGCGTTGAATCCCACAACTGCATATCCTGAAGTCGTTATATTTTCCGGAACCATACCTGACATTACTTTCTCTGCCGCACTGCGATAAATAAGTCCGGGATATGCCATTCCCTGCCCTATTATCCTTTCACGGAAGTCGGTATAAATATCGAAAAGGGAATTCCAGATATCGGTAAAACTGCGTTTCTCAGGCGAAGACATATCCTCCGGATCAAAATTATTCCAGAACCGTTTTATTATCTCAATCTGATCTTCAGTAAGATATGAAAGGTTCTGTTCCATATCCTTAAGATCCGCTATATTTATAAAAAGAGTACGCGCATCTATCAGGTATTTATCGATAGTATCGAAGTCGGCAAGAAGCATTTCTCCCCAACAATAAAACGAATCGAACGATTCTTCGTGGTATTTACTATAAGATTTATACAGTTCGGCAAGAAGTCGTACGGATTCGCTCTTACTTATACCTGCGATCTGCTCCATAAGATCGTCTACGGATAAATAATCAGGCTGGAAAATAGGTTTCCCTACGATCCGCGACAGTTCATTGTTAAAGAAGATCCTGGATCTCCTGCTCGGGAAAATTATTTTCAGGTTTTGGATCTCATCTCCGTATTGACCGTAAAGAGTACGGGCGACTTCTCCCAAAAAAGTCTGCATCGCCTAAATATTTTTGATAAACGCCGACAGTTCGTATGAAAGATTTTTCACTGCAAGATCGAAATTCCACGAACTCCTGTCTTCAGATACTATATTTGAAATCGTTCGAACCTCGGCGAATTTCACGTTATTACGCAAACATACTAAAAATAATCCGTATCCTTCCATGCTCTCCACATCGGCATTTTCAATTATATGATATGAAGAACATGCAGTAGCAACAGTGTTTCCGGATACGTTTTTCCCGTGATATTCATCAGGATTCAACAATCGGCCGCATTCCCTGAATTCACGTTTTAATCCATTACCGTGCATTACTCCGAGGTCTGCAAAAACCTCGTTTTTAACGAAAACAGTATCACCCACCTTCAAACCGCTATCCGGATAGGCACCTGCAATTCCCGCCTGAATAACAATATCGGGCTTATGTTTTAAAACGCTTTCATATATCCGCAGTACAGAACAAGCAATTCCTATCCCCGTATATTCCAACGTTATACGGTGGCCGTATAACATCGTATCCTGCACTCCGGAAATATATCCGGATACGAATGGTACAAGTTCTTTTTCAGTCGCTGCGGCTATAAGAATTTTCATTTATTCGAAGTTTTAATCCTTGCAACGTGTATGGTCACTGCGGTTGCGATCAATATAAGGAGACAGCGTAGCCACCACATATCGGTAGCAAATATAGCAGAAGCAAGTATGGTTCCCCACAAAGTGACAAGAATATAAATCTTCACACGTTTGGGGATTCCCCTGTTGGCCTTATAATTCCTCAGATATTCTCCGAAGATCCGGTTTGTCAGCAACCATTTGTGCCATTTATAGGAACTTTTACTGAAACAGTAAGCGGACAACAGTAAAAAAGGAGTGGTTGGCAACAACGGCAATACAGCACCCAGAATCCCTAAAGCAAGGGAAGTTATTCCAGCTATTTTAAACAATAATCTGGTTAATTTACCACGAACCACTGGCACCGCCTCCTCCGGTCATTCCTCCTCCGAAGCCGCCAAATCCCCCGCCTCCGGAGAATCCTCCGAAGCCGCCCCGTCCGCGCCCCATAAACGGAACTCCTCCTATAAATATAGTCGGTGGAACGCTTCTGTTCCCTGAACCTACGGTATGTCCTTTCCTGCGTCTGAGACTCAACAAAAAGACCGCAAGCATGAATATCAATACTGAAAAAATCACGGACAGCGCTTCCGCCCTCTTATGTCTCTTCAAATATTCATCCGCAGTAAATTCTCCTTCGGTAAGCCCTATGAGAGTATTTACGGCAGCTGCCACACCGCCGTAATAATCGTTTTTCTCAAAATAGGGTATCATATCGTAATCCACGATACGTCCAGCCAGAATATCCGGCACCGCACCTTCGAGCCCATATCCAACGTTGATTGACACCCGGCCGTTCTCGCTCTGCGTCTTGGGCTTGATCAAAATAAGTATTCCATTATCCTTCTTCGTTCCGCCTATCTTCCATTTTTCGAAAAGACGGACCCCATAATCCGACACGGCCATGCCGTCCAGGTCATTTACCGTAACTACGGCGATCTGGTTGGAAGTGGTACGGTCGAAATCCACCAGCTTGGTTTCCAGCGCATCTATTTGAGAAGATGTGAATAAACCTGCAAAATCATTCACCAGCCTTGCCGGGCTCATGGGATCCGGAATATTCTGGGCAAATGACAATATAACCGTACATACGGCAATTATAGCAATTAAAAATCTTTTCATATCCATTAATTATCTCCGAAAGAAATATCGTCCGGAAGTTCGTTCACGTCATCTTTCTGATACGGGAAGTGTCCCTCCAACTCTATTTCCAGTTCCTTAATCGCACTGCAAATACCTTCCGTAAACTTACCTTCCGCAAACAACCCCGTCATTGTTTTACAGCAGTTGTCCCAGAAATCGCGCGAGACGAATTTATTTACATTTACATCTCCTATAATAGCGTCCTTTCTATCCTTGACAGCTATATAAATAAGCACCCCGTTGCGCCCTTCGGTCTTATCCATTTTAAGCATGGAAAAAACCTCGACGGCACGATCAAGTACCGCACCTTTACAATGATTTTCAATATGCACCCTTATCTCTGCCGAAGTTTTCAATTCGGCAGCCTGTATCGCTTTTACGATAGTTTCGTTCTGTTCTTTTGTGAAAATATTGGATGCCATATTATTCGAAGCTAACTACCGGTGCCACTTCAGAACCCGGCTCGGCATTAAAGTAAGGAATCGATTCGAATCCGAATATACCGGCAAGAATATTATTAGGAAACTGCCTGATCGTAGTATTATACCCCCTTGCTTCATCATTGAACCTTTTACGCTCGGTAGCTATACGGTTCTCGGTTCCCTCTAACAGTACCTGAAGGTCGCGGAAATTCTGGTTAGCTTTTAGATCCGGATAACTTTCGACTATCGCCATAAGCCTGCCCAACGCAGAACTGAGCTGTCCCTGTGCAGCGTTATATCTGCTGATGGTCTGTTCGTCCAGATCCTCGAAATTTACCTGTGTCTGCGTAGCTCTTGCACGGGCATCCGTAACAGCTTCTAGCGTACTGCTCTCATGAGAAGCATAACCTTTCACCGTATTTACAAGATTCGGAATGAGATCGGCGCGCCTCTGGTATTGGTTCTCGACATTCGCCCATTGTGATTTCACACTTTCCCTCATCCTCTGAAGGCTGTTATACTTACCTATGGAGCTAAAAATGGCGATAAGTACAAGAACTCCTATAACTATTAATGCAATCGTTCCTTTTTTCATGTTTTCTATTTGTTTAATTTTATATCTGTAAAATATTCTCAAATTTTGTACAAAAAAACGAATTATTATATTAAAAAAGAAAAAAGCGCTACTATTTTAATCTTTGCGGTCTCCGGGAATATTGCTAAAAAAATAACAACAAAATATTGAGTGTTCGGGTATAACGGATTCATTTTTAAGATACTTTTATTCACTAAATTTCAGCAGCCATGATAGCATTAATGTTAGTTATTTTTGTTCTCGGTTATGTCGGCATAGCGCTCGAACATAACCTGAATGTCAATAAAGCATCCATAGCCCTTATTACAGGAGTGTTGATGTGGGTCGTATATATTTTCGCTTCACCGGGAATAATACCTACATTCAGCGGAGAAGAATTTCAGGCTTATATTAGTGCTAATAATTTAGGATCATTATCGCTTAAAGAACAGTATATAAGTTTTGTTTCGAATTATCAGCTTCTCGAACAAATAGGCGATATAGCTGAGATACTATTATTTCTAATGGGTGCCATGACTATCGTCGAACTTATCGACGTACACGGAGTCTTCGAGTTCATTACCAGTAAAATAAAATACAAAAACAAACATAAACTTCTCTGGGTCATTGCATTCCTTACGTTTTTTATGTCCGCGCTTCTGGATAATCTCACCACATCGATTGTCATGGTAATGCTTCTTCGGAAGATCGTGCCCAACTACAAGGAACGCTGGCTTTTCGGGAGTATAATAGTAATTGCGGCAAACAGCGGGGGAGCATGGTCGCCAATCGGTGACGTAACAACGATAATGCTCTGGATAAAAGGCAATATAACTGCCGTTCCAACCGTCATTAACCTTATATTTCCATGTATAGTTTCACTTATAATCCCGACGTTTATAGCTTCGAGGCTCCTGCACGGAATCCTTACTTCTCCTGACTATAAAGAGGAGACTCCTGAAATTTTCGAAGTCATAGGAGTAAAAGGGCGGTTATCCATACTTATCGTCGGCGTATTATGCCTTCTATCGATACCCGTATTCAAAACAGTAACACACCTCTCTCCATTTATGGGAGTTCTGCTTGCGCTCGGAATACTTTGGATGTACACGGAAGTAATGTACTGCACGATCAAAAATATAGAGTAATCCATAAAGTTCAGAGTTGCGAAAGTAATCAAGCACATAGACATGGCAACGATATTGTTCTTCCTCGGTATCCTGCTTTCAGTTGCAGCCCTACAATGCGCAGGGGTCCTGTCCACCTTCTCCGCATTCCTGGACGACAAACTACACAACGTATATCTCATAACCACAATAACCGGAATACTTTCATCGATCGTAGACAACGTTCCTCTGGTTGCAGCGGCAATAGGAATGTATCCGATTGCCGATAGTACCATGATAGCTGCAAGCGCTGATCCCGGTTACATTGCCCAATTTACACAGGACGGGACATTCTGGCAGTTGTTGACATATTGCGCAGGAACTGGCGGAAGTATATTGATAATAGGTTCTGCCGCAGGAGTAGTAGTTATGGGCCTCGAGAGGATCAATTTCATGTGGTATGCTAAAAACATATCCCTGATGGCACTTACCGGATTTTTATCATGGGTATTGGTATACTTCCTGCAGGCACTGATCTTCTAATTACCGGTTAATGTACATTGGTCGGGAATTTGTTATATTTGTTTTTCAAAACAGATTGCAATGAAAAAAATAACAATATTCCTTTTTGCAGTGTGCGTGTGTATTCTGCCTGTTTCTGCACAGGCCTCCAAGGAAGATATGAAAGAGCTGCAAAAATTCTCCCAGTTCTACAATTATCTCACGAACGCATATATCGATACACTTAATTCCAGCGAATTGGTGGAAGCAGCCATTCGAAACATGCTGTCCGAACTCGATCCTCATTCTGCGTATGTATCTGCTGAAGAGATGAAAAGTGTCGAAGAGAATTTCGAAGCCAATTTCGAAGGCATAGGAATAGAATTCAATATACTTAGGGACACTATTTTTATTCTCAATACTATCGTCGGAGGACCTGCGGAACAGGTAGGCATCCTTCCGAATGACCGCATAGTAAATATCGACGGCATAAATGCCGTAGGTATGAAGAATACCGAGGTTCCGAAACTTGTGAGGGGCCCTCGCGGGACATCCGTCGAAGTGGGGATTACACGGCGGGGAGTAGATTCGATTCTAAGTTTCCGCATAGTACGGGATAAGATTCCGATCAATACGATAGATGCCAATTACCGTGTGAACGACAGTATAGGTTATATTAAAATAAACCGCTTTGCAGCAACTACCGTCAATGAACTGATCGAATCCTTGAATGACTTGGAAGGTGTTACTTCGATAATTCTCGACCTTCGAGGAAACGGCGGCGGCTTTATGGACCAGGGAATAGAAGTAAGCAACCAGTTCCTCGAGCGCGGATCGCTCATAGTATGGATGGAGGGCCGCGCAGTGAAAAGACAGGATTTTGTCGCAAAAAAAAATCCAAAATATCCGACCGGCAAACTTATAATCCTTGTCGACGAGTTCTCTGCGTCATCGAGCGAGATCGTCGCAGGAGCCGTACAAGACTGGGATCGCGGTCTTATCATCGGAAGACGAACATTCGGTAAAGGAACGATTCAGCGGCAATTTACGCTCGTGGACGGGTCTGCAGCACGTATTACAATCGCAAGATACCATACCCCTACCGGACGCGTAATCCAGAGACCTTACGAACAGGGCAACAGGCAGAATTATTACGCAAACTTCAGCAGAAGAATTATAAGCGGCGAAGATATCGAACAGAACGATTCCATACCTTATTATACCCTTCGCAGTTCCCGTATAGTTTATGGTGGCGGAGGAATTACTCCGGATATTTTCGTTGCCAGGGATACCACTTATTTTTCTGATTACAGAGCGCTGCTTATTAGAAACGGAATCCTTAACGAATATACAGTAAACTACATCGACCTCAACCGCAATACTATTCTTTCCCGGTACCCGGACTTCGACGATTTTGAAAAAAATTTCGTTGTCGACGATACCATGACCGAAGAGCTGATCGAGTCCGGAAAAAACAGGGGAATATCTTATGATTCGTACGGTTTCACAAAATCGGGAAATGAAATCAAAACCCAGATCAAGGCAATGATAGCCCAAAGACTCTGGAACTCAAACGAATATTATAAAATAACGAATAAATATCTTGACCCGGAATTCAGCAAAGCAGTTGAGGTTCTCGAAAACTGGAGCCGTTACGGTGAGGGTATATATTTCTAAAACGGATGATTTTGATATTTCAATTTTATATGTACCTTTGATTATATAACTGAAACTATCTAAACTTTAAAACTTATGTATTCTACTTTTGATAACAAACAGGAAAACGAGGAAAGTGCCGGAGTAGAGGTTTATTCAAAAACCGTGAGAGCAGGAAAAAGAACATATTTTTTCGATGTAAAAGCAACCAGGAACGACGACTACTTCTTAACGATTACCGAGAGCCGCAAAAAAATCGGCAAGGACGGAAACTTTACATACGATAAGCACAAAATATATCTTTATAAGGAAGACTTTGCAAAATTTGCGGAAGGACTTAACGAAGTCATAAGCTATATTAAAGAGAATAAACCGGAATTTTTCAATAATTCCGATGTGGAGTTCACCTCGATAGACGAAGAGTTCGACACTCTTTAACAATGCATAATTCCGTTTTCATCACATGAAAACTGTTCTTGCAGCAGTCAGCGGTGGTATAGATAGCGCAGCAACTGCGCTTTTTCTCAAAAAAGAAGGATATAATGTCAGTGGAATAAACTATCTGCTGTCCGAAATGGATTCAGTGGATACGTCCTTTCAACTTTCCGGACAGTTGGGGATTCCTGTTTTCAGTGCCGACATAAGAAATGTATTTCAAAAAACAATAATCAGTTATTTTATTGGCGGATATTTGGCTGGTGAAACTCCGGCCCCATGCTCTCTGTGCAACCCTGTAATAAAATGGAAATACCTACAGAAGTATGCAGACAAACACGGAATAGAATATATCGCCACAGGGCACTATATAAATATCGCCAAAACCAACAATAAATATTTCGTTCAAAAAGCGAAAGATCCGGTAAAAGACCAGTCTTATTATTTATGGGGACTCGGCCAGGAAATATTATCCCGAGCGTTAACTCCGTTAGGTAATTATACAAAAACGGAAATAAAGACGATAATGTCCGAAAAAGGATACGAAAATTTCAGCCGTAAAAAAGAAAGTATGAGCGTATGTTTTCTCGGAGGAAAAAATTATACGGAATTCCTGAAGGAGAATATTCCGGATGTGGCAAATCTTCAGAACGGGATCATCACAGATAAAAGCGGCAATACCATCGGCAAGCATTCCGGCTATCCTTTTTACACTGTCGGCCAGAAACGCGGCTTTAACTTAACTGTTGAAGAAGAGCTTTTCATAATCCGGATAGACGCGGAAAATAACAGGCTGATCTGCGGAAAAAAAGAAGAGCTTCTCAGTAATATTCTTTATATACGTGATTTCATAAGTCCGGATATTGAAATGCTTCTGAATTCCACAAACATATCCGTAAAGATCCGGGGCCTTGGAATAAATCCGGAAGGATTTTGCAGACTATCGATCGAAGGAAACTTTCTAAAAGTCATATTATCCGATCAGGCATATGCCCCTGCGAATGGTCAGCCCGTAGTATTTTATAAAGATGATCTGGTCGTCGGAGGCGGAATTCTCGATCACTACGAAAATCTATAAAAAATTTACTATATCTTCAGAATTCATCTGTTCCCGTCCTATGGAGAGCGCAGCGTCATCCCCTGCCCTACCGTGATCAAATACCCCTTTTATTGCAGCATTCGACGGTGATAAGCCTTTAGCAAGATAGCCTGTTATAATCCCTGTCAGTACGTCCCCGCTTCCGCCTTTAGCCATACCAGGATTGCCGGTTGAATTAAAATAAATTTTTCCGTCAGAAAGGCATATCATCGTATGCGCACCCTTGACTACCATAATCACTTTATATTTCCCGGCAAATTCTACAATCATGCGGATTTTATCTTCGTCTCCGTTCCATTTACCCAACAGTCGTTCCAGCTCTCCGGGATGAGGGGTTAGTATCGAACTTTCAGGAATAAGATCAAGCATATCGTTATTTTCCGATATTATATTAAGCGCATCCGCGTCTACCACCATCGGCTTACGGTATTCGGTCAACAATTTACGTAGCGCTAAAACGGTTTCAGGTGAATTTCCCATACCGGATCCCACCCCTACCGAACTGTATTTATCGAGTCCTTCGGGCAAACCGGAGAAACTGTCGCCCTGTCCGCAACTTACAATCGCGGAAGGATTCGTAATATGTATGACCTGGCGTTCGTTTTCAGGAACATGAACAGTAACAAGTCCGCAGCCTGACCTGAGCGCGGAAGAAGCGGACAATACCGCAGCACCCATCATTCCTTTTTTTCCACAGATCACCAGTGCATGACCGAATGTTCCTTTATGACCGAACTCCGGTCTTTTAAGATTTAATTTAGATATTTCCTTTGAAGTAATATAATTGTAAACCGAATCGCTTTTTTCCATAAAATCCCGGTCAAGCCCTATCGGCAGGATAACCATATCCCCTGTGTTACCTCCGCCCTCCGGAAGAAGCAGTGATAATTTTGGAAACTGGAGCGTCAGGGTAATATCTGCTTTAACGACTTCGCGTCCACCATTTCCGAACTCGGTCGTCATTCCTGAAGGCATATCTATCGAGACGACAGTATTCTCAACCCCGTTTATAAAATCAATCGCCTCTTTTATCGGTGAAGTCGCCACTCCATTCAGCCCTGTTCCAAGCAGGGCATCGACCAACACTTCTTTTTTATCAATAAACAAATCCCCGTTTAATTTTTCCACAACAACATCCGATGGAAGTATCCGATAATTCGCTCTGTATTCTTCGCTGCATTCCTTTTCGTCAAAGAGCGTAATTACACGGCATTTATATCTCTTCTGACTCAACAGTCTGGCCACGACTAAACCGTCTGCTCCGTTATTGCCCTTACCGACAAAAATTACGAACTCCGTACGTTTTGGGAACCTTTCAGCAATATATTCAGCGAGCTTCTGAGATGCGCGCTCCATGAGGTCGAGAGACGATATAGGTTCATTCTCCATCGTATATAAGTCAGCTTCGCGAATATTTTTCCCTGTAAGTATTTTCATGGCATATCTTCATTATCCGGCAAAGAACCGGACAGCAGTTCATAATTTTCGACGGAAAAGTATTCCATCGAACCTTCGATCAATTTAGTGAAAAAATCCTTGACTGGCAATTTCTCTGCCATATGTTGACGAATATTGGTTACTTCGCTGCGAACGGACGCGATTTTTTTTCCCCTCTTGGATTCATCACCTTTAAGAGATTTTTCCAGCATATCAAGGTCGGAATCATAAAGAAGGGTTCCATGGAACATGATGCGGCTCCGGGTTATGTGGAATGCTGTTCCGGAGACTTTTTTCCCGTTCAGCCAGAGGTCCTTGCGTTTACCCTTCTCAGCGTTGATTCCCAATCCGGATAAAATTCTGACAATAGGTTCGAGAAAATCCTCATCCAACACAAGACCTTCTCCCTTGGTCTTTACAAAACAGTAGTTTATATTGCCACAATCGTGATAGACTGTGCCTCCGCCTGATAAACGTTTCAGAACAGGAATATTATTCTCACGGCAGTATTTTATGTCTACTTCCGCTTCGGGGTTCTGGTTTCGTCCCACGACGACGCATGGATTATTTATATAAATAAACAGAACGTCTTCATTAAGACGTTCTGTCAGAATATATTTCTCCGCAGCAATGTTGTAATAAGGATCATTACTATTGCTAACGATAAGTTTCATCTTTCAGCGGATTAAGGTTTTATTTGCAACCGTAAAGATAACAAAATTAACGTTCTTCCGCAAACGGATTACTAAACGTTGAACGCAACCATCAATCTCTCGATCTCTTTGTCGTTAATAGGTTTTAGTTTACCGATCGGTGCTGCAAGAATAAGCGATTTAGCACTGAACTCCGCAACTTCCAGCTTATCGAAGGTCTGGAGAAGTTTATCTCCGGTCACGATTACCGAGTCGTTGGCTACGAGTACTGCAGGTATTTTACCGAGCATTTCAGCTATCTTAGCAGGTTCTTCGAAGTGCATACCGAACGGTACGTTCGGTATGTCCTGAAGGAATATCCAGCTTTCAGGTATCGTCCTCACATCGAACTTCACGCCTGAAGTGCTAAATGCCATAAGGTTAGGCGACTGCGTCATAATGATCGAGTTTATATGCGGGTTCATCTGATATATCATCTGATGAAGCGCTACCGAACGGCTCGGCACTTTACCGGCTTCGACCATTCCGTCTTTCACCTGCACTATCTGCTCCGGCTGAATGTCCCAACGCGGTACTCCCGGAGGGGTTATAAGGAAGTCGTTGCCTCTCCATCTGACGGATACGGTTCCGTACGTGCTGATCATAAGATCCTGGTCGCATGAACGCCTTACGATCCTTACTATGTCGGTACGTATCGCACGCTCGTCGGACGGGTATGTAACACCCATAAAATGATGGTAGTTGGTCTGTATAGACTTTTCGAACTGTCCGATCTGGTCGTCAGTAAGGTAAGCTGGTTCTCCGAGAGTTTTGGCTTTGATGATCGTTCTTGCACAGAATTCGAGTGTTTCGAATCTCTCGTAAGCGTCCATCATATCTTTACCGCAAAGCACTACTCCATGGTTCTCCATGATAACGGCTTTAATTCCCGGGTTGTTTTTGAACTCCTTAGCGATTTTTTCGCCAAGTGCTGCGCTTCCCGGTACGTCGTAAGGAGCGAACCCTACTTTACCACAGATGCTTTTTGCTTGCGGGATTATGTTGGTATCCGGCACCTCATGTACTATACTGAACGATACGAGTGCGGGCGGATGTGCGTGAATTACCGCAGTTACCTCGGGCCTCATATCATAGATAGCCCTATGGAAAGGATGCTCCGAAGAGGGCTTGTGAGGACCTACGACCGTTCCGTCCTTTTTAATACAAACGATATCCTTCTCTGTAAGATTACCCTTGTCGATTGCACTGGGAGTAATCCAGATGTCTCCGTTCTCGTCTTTGATGGAGATGTTACCACCTGAAGTGGTAGTCATTCCGCTACGGTATATGCGCCCGATTATGACAGTGATTTGTTCTGCCGGGTGCATAAACTTCGTATCCAACTGTTTCATTTCCTTGAAAAAATTTATTTATGGTTTACGCCGTAACTATTACATGCGTACTTGAACTAACTATCCTAATTTATCGGCATTGGCGAGCAGATACTCTTCAGCTTCCACACTCCAAAGTCCGTTATTGCCGGTGCAAATATCGGCAAGTTTTTTGAATATCGGACATTTTTCTCCCTTTTTTTCAAAATCGGCTATTGCGGTCAACTCCATATCTATATGTGTATAGATAAGTTTCTTACCTCCAGGTATATTCGGCAGATTCAATGTAGTCTCTGCAACGGCGTTCAAACCTCCGATGTGTGTAACCAGTCCTGCCGGATCGAGTCCTTTGCCCATAAGATCGAGAGCCTCTACCATATCGTCCATATTTCCACCGCTCGTTCCGACTACGTGTGTGTAAGCGTAGTGAACGTTGTAAAAATTCATCGGAGCGGTAAATTCAGGATTCGAAGGACCTGCGAAGAAATTAAGGCATCCGTCGAAGGCGAGTATACCGTCCGCCTGTTGTATGACCGATGCCACCGGGGCGAACACTAATACGTCGTCGTAGCCTTTGCCCTCCGTAATATCCCTCAGTTCCTTAACCGCATCACTCATCGCACCTGTATTGACATAACGTAATTCTATGCCATTTGTTGCAGCCTGCTCAGGAGTATATAAAGAAGCGGCCCTGTCTAAACGGGTCTGATCGATATCTGTAACTATAACAAGTTTAGGCTTCCTGTCGGTCCGATTTATAACATAATTTATAGCTGCGAGCCCCATTGGCCCCACACCTGCAAGGATCGCCATATTACCTCCTTCGACGATCTCCATTTTATGGATATAAGATCCCGGGGTAGTGTGGTAATTCGCGTGCATTGCACCTATTACGCATGACAAAGGTTCGGACAGCGAAGCAGGATAATATCCGGCACCGTTGTACTTCAACAAACACCACTGCTCCATAACTTCTTTAGGGATAATCACATAAGTCGCATCTCCACCTACGTATCGGTAAGAATATCCCGGTGCACTCAGCACTCCCACCGGACCATCCTCGTAGTTCAGCGCTGGCTGAATCGAGAATTTATCCCCTGCCCTGAACGCATCCGCCCATTTAGAGCCTACTTCTACGATCTCTCCGGCAAATTCATGTCCTATGATAACGGGATTTTTGTCTATGTCCCTCGGTACGCGTTTATGTTTGTCCGCCTCGGTGGAAGCCTTGTATGATGACATACAAAGGCTGTCGCAAACCACTTTGGCTAATATTTCGTCGTCTTTGATCCGAGGCAGATCGAACTCTTCGAGACGAAGGTCCTTCTTGCCGTACAATCTAACCGCTTTAGTTTTCATATCTTTAATTTTTACATTTCTAATTAAGCATAACTTGTCCGCCTGTAATCGGGATCGCCTGTCCTGTTTCGCAAGTCTGTTCTACAAGGTACAACACCGCCTTCGTTACATCCTCCGGCGAACACCCTTTGCGCATGGGAACCTGAGCCATATAGAATTCCTTCACATCCTCGATAGTCTTAGCTCCGGGAACCTTGCCTGCGCGGAGATATTGTACGAACAATCCGTTCTCCGGATCGGACCATAGCGGTCCCTCGTAGAAGTTGCCGGGACAGATAGAATTTACCTTGATCCTGAACGGTGCAAGTTCCAGCGCGAACGACTGAGTGAGCCCCACTCCACCGAATTTACCTCCTGCATAAGCGAAGTTGGCTTTGCTTCCACGAAGTCCGGATTTGGAATTTACCTGTATTATGTCGCAGTATTTATCGTCCGAATATTTAGTCTGCAGCTTCATTATAGGCGACACCGCCTTAGCACAATAGAAGTAAGCGTTGTAGTTTATCTTCGTTACGAACTCGAAATTCTCAGGCGTCATATCCTCCAGACCTCCTGCACGCAGAACCCCTGCGTTGCTGATAAATATGTCGATCCCTCCGAAGCTACACACGCTTTGGTGCATAAGTTCGTCGAGGCTCTGCAGGTCCGCGACGTTAGTTTTAACAAATATCGCGCGGTTGCTCTTAGCCATTCCGTTGAGTCTGCAAGAGGTCGCATTACCTACTTCTTCGTTAAGATCGGCAACGATAATATTAGCTCCCTGCCCTACAAGACAGCGTGCAATTCCTTCGCCAAATCCCTGCGCGGCACCGGTAACTACAATATTTTTATTTTCGGCACGCCCGGCTACGGCTCCTGCGCTGATCTTACGGCGGTAGTTTTCGACTTCCCAGTTATCGATAAAGTCTATTTGTTCCTGGGTCATAGGGTGCTCGCCGCCGAACGACTGCGCATAGTAAGCTATTTTCATCATATCCTCGAATACATCGAGAATAATGTCGCACTGCGCCGCATTGTCCCCCACGGCAATAAGTCCCAGTCCTTTGATAAGTATTACCTTAGGCTGGTATCCGAACTTAGCCGTAAATTTTTCGATCTCCGCCTGTGCGATAGATATTATATTCTCGGGTTCACACTCGGAACCTATATAAATATAGTTCGATTTGCAGTAAACGATAGCGTCAGGTGAGAACGGTCTCGATACTTTTTTATAGTTCTCCGCATCGGACACGAAGTAATCTATTAGAGCATTATTCTTAACCTTCAGGGTTTTAAGCGACTCTTTGGATAACATCATTCTTATCGCAGGAACAACTTTCTGCGCGCAGCGGCAAACATCGACCTCTCCTTCCGGAAGCGGTTGTTTGATCTCTTTTTCCAGTTTTTCGAGAATTCCGGTATAAATTTCCTTTACTTTTTCAGGACAGTCCGCGCCTACGAAGGCTCCGTGGTTCTGAAGAAGAATGACTTCCGGTTCTTTACCGAATTTTTCCTTATAATCGCGCACGCGGTTATCGACCTCTTTATAAAGGACATAACCCGGATCGATGTAAGGTATATATAGAACTTCCTCGCCCAGAATCCTTTTGGTGTCGGCTTCTGCGTTCTGCGCCCCCATCAGACCGTTGATAAGGGTGGGATGCAGGTGGATTACGAAGCTCGCACTCATGGCGTTATGAAGTGAGGTCTCGACGGACGGTCTTCTATCTTTGGTTATACATGCGTCCGCAAGATCGTTCTTAACCTGCTCTTCGCGTTCGGCTGTATCCGGGCTGTATTCCCTGAAGGCCATCGCGTTGAGTTTATCGCGGTCGAGGACGGCGAATCCTTCTTCGACAATAGTAGCAAGGGCATATCCGCTCGCTTTGACCCACAGTTTACCTTCGTTCTTGTATGAGGTATTTCCTCCTCCAGCGATCACGTACCTACTGTCGCATCCGTAATGCCTGGATATATCGATCAGTTTTTTCAATTCTTCCATTTCTGTTCCTCCTATCCGATAGCTTCTTTAATTACCTTATCTCCATACTCGATATAGTATGCCGTATTACCGGTATCCGCATTGCCTTCTTTATCTACGAATCCGTGTTTGCCCTGACGTACCAAATCCTGATGTGCAGCGGTTATACACGCTCCCTCGTAGTTTATCCGAAGCAGTTTATCCGTAAGCGGTGCTCCTCCGCGCGCGAACAGTTCCACAGGCTCCATCGCAGGGGTATTGTGTTCGCTTCCGAACGTAACGGCGAATCCGTTCTCACTGAGGTATCCGGCATATTTCTCGAGCCATTCAATGCTATTTCTGGTTGTTATGAACTCAACGGAATAGATCCCGCGTTTTTTTAGTATCTCCGCAGTTTTAACCACGTCTTCCTCGAAGTCGGTAAATCCGCCTTTTGCATCGTCCGCAAGGAACGGATATGTCGGAATACCCCCTGCGCCCAGGATGATTTGTCTTACAGTCTCCATCGGAAGGAACGCTTTAGTATCTTCCGGAACGAAGGCTCCGCCACCTGCCTTGAGCAGATTTCCGCGAATCTCGTTCTCTACCGCAGCGTGATCGCCAACAGCAGATTTCAGTTCTTTATCCCCGAACACCGCACGGAACATCTCTTTTATCTTCGCTTCGTCGTTACCGCACTCAGCGTATACCGCTTCGCGCAGAGCTTTGGCAAGATGACGTTCACGGATAGAACCTTTAGTAAGGCGTTGTTCTATATCATTGAAGTCGAGGGTAATGTTAGTATTTTTCTCAGCAAGTATACTATTAAGTTTATCGCACATCTTTTTTACGTGTCCGTTGGATTCCGCCCTCACGTCCGCCAGTTGCGATACGTAAGGTTCCGGAAGATTAACCGGGAATGCAAGCCCCTTACCGCTCAGATAGGTTCTTCCGGGATTGTTGGGATCGTTTACCCTTACTCCGGCATCCTGATCCTCTTTATTGAGACTGATAAATTCTATATTGAACAGGGGTGCGAGCTTCCTTTTACGGCATTCATCGTTCCATTCGGCATAACCGTCCATCGAATAGAAGTCGTTGATGCCGACCACCTTCACATTTTCTTTCACGGCCATATCCAGAGCCTGCGGAATTCCGTCGAAGGCGCTGAACGAGTATGGCGTGTGGAGGTGGGCGTTAACCTTCACCACCTCCGGTTTATTATTATTTGCCATTAAATTAGTTTTAAGTCAGTTAATAGTCGTGTATATTAGATACCTTCCTTTGCCCTTCTTAACTGTTCCGCGTCGGTGAAATTCCGAGAAGGTACATGACCGTTAAGAGGAACTATTTTCTCATGGATAGCATCCAGGAACCAGTCCGGCTGAGGGAAGAATGCGTCTTCGAGTTCGTAGCACGGAGTGATCCAGTTGCGCGAACCTACAACCACCGCAGGTGCGTCGAGGTAATCGAACGCAAGTTCCGTTATATTGCGAGCCATCTCGTTAAGGAACGATCCGCGCGAGTTAGCGTCGCTCGCGAGGAGAATGCGGCCGGTTTTCTTAACCGATTCGAGAACCTTCTCGTAATTGAACGGAACGAGCGAACGTGCATCGATAACTTCCGCGCTCATGCCGTATTTTTCCTGAAGAATATCGGCAGCCTGCAATGCAGGATATAAAGTGGAACCTATCGTAAGGATAGTTACATCATCGCCCTTGCGTTTGATATCGGGTTCACCCATAGGTATTTCATAGTATCCTTCCGGTACACCGCCTTCATGGAACTGTTCGCCTATATCGTAAATTCTCTGGCTCTCGAAGAAGATTACCGGATCTGTTCCCTGAAGCGCACTGTTCATAAGCCCCTTCGCATCGTATGGTGTTACAGGGAATACGACTTTAAGTCCGGGGATATGAGCCACGAGCGAAGTCCAGTCCTGAGAGTGCTGTGCACCGTATTTCGAACCTACAGATACACGTACCACGACTGGCATTTTGATAACATTACCGCTCATAGCCTGCCATTTAGGCATCTGATTGAATATTTCGTCTCCGCACCTTCCGATGAAGTCACAGTACATTATTTCAGAAATTACACGTCCTCCGCACATAGCGTAACCGATAGCTGTTCCCACGATAGACGCTTCCGATATAGGCGAATTGAACAGCCTGTGATACGGAAGAGCCTCGGTAAGTCCGCGGTAAACTGCGAACGCTCCGCCCCAGTCGCGATTTTCTTCGCCGTAAGCGACGAGAGAGGCATCCTTGTAGAACCTGTCGATAATCGCTTCGAAGAGACCGTCCCTCAACTGATATTGTTTCATTTTAGAGAACGGTTTGCCATCTTTATCGAATGCGAAGCGTTCTTTTTTAGCTATTTGCTGAACACGGAAGTTTTCTTCCATAGGATGGTTCACATCCGGTTTAGCGTCGGATAAAGAATCTACGGACTCGTTCGAGAACATCATTGTTCCGATAAGTCCCGGTTCTTTTTTAAGATCCATTCTCGGAGATTTCTCCTCGTCGATAGCAAGTTTGAATATATCGAAGATAAGGTCGCCTACCTGATTTGAAATTTCATCCAGTTCTTTCTGCGTAGCGACTTTACCGTCTATAAGCTGTTTAGCAAACCCTTTGATACAGTCGTGAGCTTCCCATGCTTCCACTTCCTCTTTGGTACGATAAGAAGACGCGTCAGATGGAGAGTGTCCGCTGTAACGGTATGTAAGAACGTCTAAAAGTACAGGACCGTTCTTCTCTTCGAGAACCTTCATCTTACGTTTGTAAGCGTCGATAACCGCGAGAGGATTGTATCCGTCCACACGCTCAGCATGCATCTGCTCAGGGTTCACACCCGCACCGATACGCGCTGCCTGTCCGTAGCCCATAGTCTCTCCGCAGGTCTGTCCGCCCATACCGTACTGGTTGTTCATTATGTTGATGATGATTGGCAGCCCACCTTTCATATCACCTTCCCATAGGGTTTTAAACTGGTCCATTGCAGCGAATACGAGTCCTTCCCATACAGGTCCACAGGCCATAGAAGCGTCACCGATATTAGCAACTACGATACCGGGTTTGCGGTTAACTTTTTTATACAGTGCAGCACCTACCGCTATATCGCCGCTACCGCCCACGATAGCATTGTTAGGATAAATCCCGAACGGTGTGAAGAACGCGTGCATACTTCCGCCGAGCCCTTTATTGAACCCTGTTACGCGAGCGAACACCTCTGCCATCGCACCGTAAACAAGGAATCTTTTAGCAAGATCCTTAACAGAACCTTTAAATCCGGCTTCGACCACTTTAACCGTAGCACCATCCCAGAATCCGTTCATAATTTCACTAAGCTTCTCATCGCTGAGAAGTTCGATTGCGCGCAGACCCTTAGCGAGAATTTCTCCGTGACTTCTGTGGGAACCGAAGATAAAGTCGTCGATAGTTAGATTGTAAGCCATACCTACGGCAGCAGCTTCCTGTCCGGCAGATAAATGTGCAGGTCCAGGGTTATTGTATTCGACACCCTTGTATCCACCTGTTGTTTTAACAAGGTTGAGCATGGTTTCGAATTCACGGATCACTACCATGTCATGGTAGATTCTTTTGAGGTCTTCTTTAGTGAAATTTTTATCCTTGAGCTCGTCCTTTACGGATTTTTTATACTGATTTACAGGTATCGGTGTAAATTTGATTTCCCCAGCCTGTCTCATTTTATCCGGGTCGATGTATTGCGATTTAGGCATAACTTTATATTTTTAAAATTTTCTGTTAATAACTTTGTTAATTGTTTGTTTAAAACGAGAATACGGTCTCTTTAAATATCTCGGAAACAGTAGGATGAGGGAAGACGACTTCTTCCATCTCTTTCAACGTCATCTCCTGCTCGATAGCCATACAGGCTCCGTATATCATCTCGCTAGACGGATTTCCGAGCATATGGACACCTAATATTTCACCGTATTTTTCACCTACAAGTACCTTACAGACGCCGCTTCCGCCTTCATTCTCAGCGATGAAGCGCCCCGCGTAAGCCATAGGAAGCGATGCCACCCTGTAAGGGATATCTTTAGCTTTGGCAGCTTCTTCGGTAAGTCCTACGCCTGCAATTTCCGGATTGGTATAAACTACGCCAGGAATAGCGTTATATCTCATTATATCATTACGTCCTGTTAGGTTATTGACGACGACTTCGCCCTCACGGCTCGCAGTGTGAGCAAGAAGAGAGAATCCGGTAACGTCTCCTGCCGCATATACGTTAGGTACGTTGGTCTTCATTTTCTCGTCGACTTTAATACCTCCGCGGTACAGTTCCACACCTAAGTTCTCCAGTCCGAATCCTGCTATAACCGCGCGCCTTCCGACACTGACAAGAATTTTATCGCCTTTAACGGACTGTTTCTGTCCGTCTTTTTCGAAGACCACTTCATTACCCTTTATTTCCACGACTTTGGCCTGCAGGTTGAATTCCACTCCTTTCTTCGCGTACATATCGCGGAGCATAGCGCTCATGCCTTTATCCATGCCGGTAAGTATCTCATCGAGCATCTCGATAACAGTGACCTTAGTGCCCATGCTGTTAAAGAAGCTTGCGAACTCCATTCCGATAACACCGCCTCCGATTATAACCAGCGATTCCGGTTTTTCGGTAAGTGCGAGTATCTCCCTGTTGGTAAGGATAACGTCTCCTGCAGACTCCAATCCGGGAATCGGCGGAACGAATGCCTCAGAACCGGTGCAGACCAGCAGGTTCTTAGCGAAGTAACTCTGTCCGGCAGATTCGATCTCGATTCCTTCGGAACCGCGCTCTTTAATATAAGCGTTGCCTTTAATGACTTCTACATGGTGTGCCTTCATTTTAGCACCAACACCGCCTACGAGTTTTTTAACTACTTTGTTTTTGCGATCGGTTATTTTTTTGAAATCGAACGTTACGTCCGGTGCAAATACTCCGTATTTGTCACCATGCTTAGCAGTGTCGTAAACTTTTGCGCTGTAAAGAAGCGTCTTGGTTGGGATACATCCATCGTTAAGACACACTCCACCGAGTTCTTTTTTCTCGAAGAGCACGACCTTCAGCCCTTTAGCTCCTGCTCTCTCGGCAGCAACATATCCAGCAGGCCCTGCGCCTATAATTGCTAAATCTATCATAAATTATTTGTTTATTTTTTTCTTTTTTAAAAGAAGACAAACCATTAGGACTGAGATCGCGATCAATAGTATCGAAATTACACGACCCGTACCCCCAATAGTGATAAATAACCCTATAAAGCAAACCATTAAATTCATTATCACCAGCCTTCGATATGCGGCAAGAGTGGAATTTTTATAATAGTATAAATTAATTGCTCCGGACATCAATAACATCCCGCCTGTTCCTGCGAGACGTATCGTTCCGAATTCGCACAGAACAACGAGAATCCCTAAACAGATCATCGTTATTCCGCTTATACGGATAGCTTTATCGATTACCGACAGTGTCATCTTATACTTCGAATTCCAGATTTTCTATTTCTATCGCAACCTGTTTAACGAATCTCGTAGCTTCTCCTCCATCGAGTGCGCGGTGATCGTAAGTAAGGCTGAGTCCGATATGGGGAACGAATCCGTACACACCGTCGCCCAGATCCTTAGGACGCGGAACGATTGTATTCACACCGAGAATCGCAATCTGCGGAAGGTTTATAACAGGGGTAAATATCTCCACACCGTAATTTCCGAGATTAGATACGGTGAATGAAGCTGCATCCGCTGCAAGAAGATCGGGATCGATACTTCCTTTTTTACAAGCGTTAGCTATTTCCTTAAATTGATTAGAGAGTCCCTGTATAGAGAGATCGTCCGCGTTCTTAACCACAGGAACCATCAGTCCTCTGTCGGTATCTACCGCAAGAGCAAGATGTACCTTGTTGAAATATTTCATACTGTCGCCGAGCAGTTGCGCATTGACCTGTGGGAATTTTTTAAGCGCCTTGATAACTGCGAAGCACACCATATCGTTAAGCGTGATATTAGCACCGACTCCCTTATCCATAGCAGCTTTGACTTTTTTCCTGAGTTCCAGCATTCTTCGTGCGTCCGCACTTAGGTGATGCGTAAGCTGTGCGGAATTCTGAAGCGAAGCGTGCATTGCTTTTGCAATGAGTTTACGCATATTAGTGAGCGGTTTGATCTCGAAGTCGCCTGAATAAACAGGATTTTTAGACACCACGTCCGCACCTGTGATCTTGCCTGCAAGCCCTGTTCCTGTCTGAGGTGTGCTTCCCGTCTCTTTAGCGACTTCTTTAGCAAGGGGCGTCATTTTAGGTCTTGACTGAACAACAGCCTTAACGTCGCGTTCGATGATCCTTCCTTTTGGTCCTGTTCCCTGAACATCGGAGAGGCTTACCGCTTCTTTATCCGCAAGGGCGCGCGCACGAGGCGACACTCCGATAGATTTCTCTCCCAAAGTCTGCACCTGAGGAGCGGACTTAATATCTTCCGTTTTAACTTCCGCGATCTCTTCTTTTACAGGTTGTACCGGTTCAGGCTCCGACACATGAACTCCTCCTCCGTTAGGATTGAATTCAGCTGTGGATTCTCCTTCGTTACCGATAACCATCACGTTAGTAAGAACCGGAATTTCATCTCCGTCGCTGTAAAATACGTCGAGAACCGTTCCTTCGACCTGCGATTCTTCTTCGAACGAAGCCTTGTCGGTTTCGTAAGCGAAAAGAATATCCCCTTTGGACACTTTGTCGCCCTTTTTCTTTTTGAATTCGGAAACAATACAGCTCTCTACCGATTGTCCCTGTTTGGGCATAATTACTACTGTTACCATAAATTAGTTAGTATATATTTATTTTTAAAGATTTCGCAAAATACTGTTTTTACAAAGTTACAACTTAATTCAATATATACAAGTAAATTTTTAAATATTTTTATGACTGTATATCAAATAGTTACACAATATTTTAATATTTACAAGTTTACAACTTGTATAGTTTTTGGGTTTTATTTTATATTTGTCATGTAGAGATTCGGATTTTGCCGTTATAAACGGTCTATATCAAATTTAAAAAAGAATTACAGGATGAAAGATCTGCCTATATATAAACTCGTTTACGAGACGCTTCGCAAAGACATCGCCGGAGGCAGGTACCGCGCAGGAGACATACTTCCGTCTGAAAACGAGCTATGCGAAGAATTCAACACTACGCGCCCTACGGTCCGTAAGGCTGTGCAGGCATTGGTGGATGAAGGAATGGTTATGAAGCACCACGGCAAAGGCAGTATCGTCAAAGGCGCTCCAAAGGGCATAGGGATACTCTCGCTATCCGGAACCACTACCGCTGTCGGTAAAGAACTCTTAAAGACAAAAATCATAGTCAAACCGGACCACCGCGAATGGACCGAAGCCTTCTCTTTTCATATCACTCGTGATGAAAGAAATTCAGGGTGTATATATTTCGAACGGCTCAGGGAAATGAACGGTTCGCCAATATTCTTCGATATCACAATGCTGCAGGACAAGGGACTACCGGGATTTTACGATCTCGATCTGGAGAACGAATCCCTCTTCGATTCCCTGCGTAAAAATTACAGGATCACCGTGACAGGGGGAACCCAGCAGTTATTCGCGATAAAAGCAGATAAACGACTGAGTGATTTTTTCCACACGACGCCCGGAAGCCCGGTATTACAGCTTAATCGCAGGATCGAGACTACACGGGAAGACTTTTTCATTTACAGCCAGGTATTCTGCGTCACTCAGGGGTACGGCTTAACGGTAACTTTTTAAAAATTTAACATCAAAAATTTGCAAATAAAAAATTTTCATTACATTTGCATCATCCAATGCGGGTGTGGTGTAATTGGTAGCCACGCTAGACTTAGGATCTAGTGCTTCACGGCGTGGGGGTTCGAGTCCCTCCACCCGCACAAACAAAAGAACCTTAAACATCAGTTTAAGGTTCTTTTGTTTTAAAATATGTCCTCTTTTACTCACCGCTTCTAATATTCCCCAGCTTATCCGAAGAGTATTTAATTTCCGAGAATACGGTTTTACACTGTTCTCCGCGCGGCGATTGAGAAAGGAACCCGATCCTCAATTTCTTGTCCGTTCCCATTTCGAAATAACGAAGCAGATACCATGTTTCACCATCCATAGAATAATGGAACGCATACGCTCCGCCCCCGAGTCCTGCAATCCTTGCATAAACCTCATCGCCATCCACATAATGGTGATTGCTGTCATCTGAATATTTTTTATTGATAACAGATACCATAGTAGGCCTCTGCTCAGGATCAGGCGCATACTCGAAACACAGTTTAGCCCAAAGATCCGTATTATCGTAGATCATCAGCACACCTGCATCGAACACCGCTCCGAATTCCACTTTCATTTTACAACTGAACAGGAATGTTTCATCCGGCTGAAACAGCAGCATTGGTCCCGTATCGTCGCGACTCTCCTTGCGTGGATCTACGAACAAACGCGAGCCTTTACCTCCTACCAAAGTAAAGTCACTTCCATCGACATCCCAACTTAAAGGTGTATTGACCCACTCCAACGGATAAGGTATACCCTGCATCGTAACTTTTTCTTCTTTGTTTTGGGCGCACGCTACAAAAACGCATACAAGCACTACAGATGTCGCAATTAATAATTTTTTCATGTCAGCTTTAGTTGATTTTAATAAATATTAAGATTCAATTAATTGATTTACAAGGATTTAAACTGCAGAGGTAAAATATTTTTTTATTCGCCCAAATTTGTTATATATTTTAAATACTGTATCTTTGTACCTTAAAATTCATGACTTTAGCCTTGAATAACAATATAAATAACATAAAATGAACATCGTAAGAGAAAACCTCGACAACCAAACCGCTTTACTGAAAGTTTCCGTAGGAGAACAGGATTATACAGAAGCAGTAGACAAAGCGCTCCGCAATTACAGGAAAAAAGCGAACGTACCAGGTTTCCGCCCGGGAATGGTTCCCATGGGGATCATCAATAAAATGTACAGGAAGAGCACCGTCGCAGAAGAGGCTTACAGGGTCGCAACTAAAGCGAGTGTCGACAACCTGAACGAGAGCAACACCAAAACACTCGGAGAACTTATGCCGAGCAGCAAACAGGAACCTATCGATTTCGAAAACAGCACAGAATTCGAATTCCTTTTCGAAATAGGTATTGCTCCGGAAGTTAATATAGAGCTCGATAAAAAAGAAGATAAAGTTACAAAATATTCGATCAAGATTGCTGACGACATGACCAGCGGCTACAAAGAAAACTACCTCCGTCGTTTCGGCAAACTCGAAGACGTAGACGTAGTTTCTAAAGACGAGGCTCTTACAGTCACCTTGGACCAGGAAGAAATGAAAATCGAAGAGGCTTACGTGGGATTGGTCGGTATGAGTGAGGAAGAACGCGCTCCGTTCATCGGTAAAAAAGTCGGGGATAAAATGGAAGTCAACGTCAACGAACTTTACAAAACTCCTTCACAGAGAGCTTCCATTCTTGGTGTTAAAGAAGACGAACTCGACGGTATAAATCCTGAATTTTCGCTCGAAATCACAAAAATACGCCAATTCATAACTTCTGAACTGAACGAAGAATTCTTCAAGATGGCGTTCCCTGAAGGCAATGTTAATAATGAAGACGAATTTAACAAATACGTAGAGCAACAGATAGAATCTGAACTTAGCCGTGAAACGGATTATAAATTTGCCATTGACGTCAAGGATTATCTCCTGAAAAAAGCAAATCTAAGCCTTCCTGAAGAATTCCTTAAAAATTGGTTATACGCTGTTAATGACGGGAAATTTTCAAAAGAAGACATTGAAAAAGAATTTCCTGCATTCGCTGATATGATGCGTTGGTATCTTATCCAGAGATACTTCGTTGAGAAATTAAATCTGGAAGTTACTCAGGATGAATCGAAAGAAGAAGCCAAAGCTATGGCTGCAATGCAGTTCGCGTATTACGGCATGCCTTCAGTTGCAGACGATATGCTAGAGAACTACGCTGAGCAGATACTCTCGAATAAAGAGGAATTGAAAAAAATTCACGACAAGGTTTTCGAGAAAAAAATTGTGGATGCCGCAAGTGAAAACTTATCTATAAGCAAGAAAAAAATATCGGCAGAGGATTTCAATAAATTATTCCAATAAATCAATATTGAGTAAAATAAACAAAGGATCGCGCATGCGATCCTTTGTTTATTTTTATGAGTCTTAAACTTTTATACGATTAAGAATAATATTCTTATATTTGTACCCTATTTAACTCAACTTGTAAATTTTTTATATATGAAGAACAGACTAATTTCCTTTTTTATATTATTTGCGATATTGTTTATATGCACACACTCGAACGCACAGATCACAGCTCCTGTTATACAACAGACCGTAGGCGGTAATACACCTGGTACTATATCGGACCATATAGAAGCTGCTCTTAAAAATGCGGGTGAAGGAATGCAGGTAGAAACGGAGATCGGAACTCAGGAAATTGAAGCTACCGAAAATGAGGACAGGGATGTCGATGAATGGGGTGAAGAAGACGATGACGAACTATATAAAAGGGCAGATAGATTCGGAACAGGCAGCAGAGTATTCGGAAGGAGCATTTTCAGAAACAGCAGGCTGACATTTTCACCGAATTACAATATGCCTACCCCTAAAAATTACATTCTGGCTGCAGGAGACGAAATAATCATAGAAACATGGGGATTATCAGAGTTGAATATTAAAACAAAGATTTCCACAGAAGGAACTATTAATATCAGTAAAGTAGGGCTTATTTATCTTAACGGTCTTACTATAGAAGAAGCAGAGAACCGGATCAAAAACAGCCTTAGCCAGATAATAGGCAATATCAGCACCGAAGAATCCGAAGTAAAAGTATCTCTCGGACAAATAAGAAGTATAAAAATAAATATGGTGGGTGAAGTGAGTACTCCCGGAACTTATACCCTGCCTTCACTTGCAACACTTTTTAACGCATTATACTCCACGGGAGGCGTTAATTCGATAGGTTCTTTAAGAAACATCAAAGTTTACCGCTCGAGCAAAGAGATAGCCTCTTTAGATGTATACGATTATCTTATCAACGGGAAGTACGAAACAAATATCCGGCTCGAAGACAACGATATGATAATCGTTAACCCGTATTCAAAACTCGTCAGGATAACAGGACATGTCAAACGCCCTATGACATACGAGCTTATCGAAGGGGAAACTCTTGAAAACCTGATAGAATACGCAGGCGGCTTCAAGGGTGACGCTTATACGGACAATATACGTATCAGGAGAAAATCCGGAGGTGTACAATTTGAAATCCTTACTGTCAAACTGGAAGACCTCCCAAATATAATAATGGAAGACGGAGATGATATCCATGTCGATAAGATCATAGAATCGTATGCAAACCGGGTTACAATCCGTGGAGCGGTTCATCGTCCGGGAGAGTATGAATATTCAACACAAATGTTCACCCTATCCCAATTAATCGAACAGGCAGACGGTCTTCTCGGCAGCGAATTTTCATCAAGGGGACAAATAACCAGACTCAAACCGGATCTTACCTATGAAATAATTCCATTTGACGTTTTAAGTATTGCATCCGGAACTGCAGACATTACATTAAGACCTGAAGACTATGTTTATATCCCGACCATATTCGATATGAGAGAGAATTATTACGTAACGGTAAAAGGTGAAGTAATCCATCCGATGACAATACCGTTCAGGGACAATCTAACCATTGAGGACGTTATATTAATAAGCGGCGGTTTGAAGGAATCCGCCTCTACATCTAAAATAGAAGTATCCAGAAGGATTAAGGATCCGCGATCAATCGAATACAGCCCTCATACAGCAGAGAATTTCACATTTTCGATTTTCGAGGACCTGGGGCTCACAGAAGAGGCCAATAAATTCCTATTAAAACCGTTTGATGAAATATACGTAAGAAGATCGCCTGCATATAATGCTCAGCAATCCGTTTATATTTCCGGAGAGATTCTGTTCGGCGGGGAATATGTAATATCGAAGGCCGGCCAAAGAATAACGGAACTCGTAAAAGAAGCTGGCGGAATAACTCCTGAAGCATACGTGAAAGGCGCCAGCCTCAAAAGAAGAATGACGGTAGAGGAAAGAGCGCGCGTAGAAGCGGTTCTCAAAGTCGCTGAAATAAACCGCGGTGACGGAACCGACTCTATTTCTGTAAGATCACTCGATATATCGGATTACTACCCTGTAGGTATCGATCTCGAAAAAATACTTAAAAATCCGGGCAGTGTAGAGGACCTCATTTTGCGTGAAGGAGACAGGTTGTTCATACCTAAAATGAACAGTACTGTAAAAATATCAGGTGCAGTGCTTTATTCCAACACCGTACCCTTTATGCCCAAAAAAAATATTAATGAATATATATCACAGGCAGGGGAATACGCGAATAATGCACGTAAACGTCCTTTCATAATTTACATGAACGGAACCGTAAGTTCCACACGCAAGGGTTTCCTACACAAAAAATACCCCAAAATTGAACCGGGCTGTGAAATTGTAGTACCTACAAAACAGCCAAGAAACAACAATTTGGGAGCTGCGGGAATAATAGGTTTGTCTATGTCTACGGCTTCAACCGCAGCACTGATTGCAAACATTATTAAATAATATATGATAACATTCTGTATTTGTTTATTACTGCTTATTTTATCATATTTCTTTTACGGAAGATATATTGAAAAGATATTCGGCGCAGACAAAAAAAGAGAAGTTCCATCGAAAACGAGTTACGACGGGATCGATTATATACCGATGCCGATGTGGAAGACTTTTTTAATCCAATTCCTGAATATTGCAGGCTTAGGCCCTATTTTCGGGGCAATTCTCGGTGCGGCATACGGTCCTGTGGTATTCCTTTGGATAACCTTCGGAGGAATATTGGTAGGAGCTGTCCATGATTACGCTTCAGGAATTATATCCATAAAAAACAACGGTTTAAGCTATCCTGAGATTATCGGCAAATATCTGGGTAATAATATAAAACAAATACTCAGGGTGTTTACCGTATTTCTTATGATCCTTGTGGGTGCGTTATTTATGGTCGGTCCGGCTGGTTTGCTACAGGGAATAACCGGTTTGAACTCCACGATATGGATATATATAATCCTTTTCTACTATATACTGGCCACGCTGATGCCTATAGATAAAATAATAGGACGAATTTATCCGGCCTTCGGATTCGCACTCCTTTTTATGGCGGTTAGCATTCTTATGGTATTATTTTTCGGAAGCTACCATATACCGGAATTGTCTGTTGCGACATTTACGAATATGAAAATGGATGCAGAGACGTTCCCCATATTCCCCACTCTCTTTATAACCGTGGCATGCGGTGCTATATCAGGTTTTCATGCGACTCAGTCGCCTCTTATGGCTCGATGCGTAAAGTGTGAGACGCAGGGCAAACCCGTGTTTTTCGGAGCTATGATCACTGAAAGTATAGTTGCACTGATTTGGGCTGCGATAGGTCTGGCATTCTTCGGGGGTGTATTTCAACTGAATGAGAGTCTTGCAGAGCACGGTAATAATGCGGCGTGGATAGTAGATACCATTGCCAATACCACTTTAGGAAAATTCGGGGCGGTACTCGCCTTATTGGGAGTGGTATTCGCTCCTATCACCAGCGGCGATACTGCATTCAGAAGTGCGCGGCTTATCGTTGCGGACTTCCTGAAAATCGAACAAAAAACCTTGCGTAAAAGAATGTATGTAAGCATCCCGCTTCTTGTAGCAGGATTCATTATTACGTTCCTGGACTTCGATGTAGTGTGGAGATATTTCGCATGGGCGAATCAGGCACTTGCAGCAGCAACACTCTGGGCCATCACTGTATATCTGGCAGAAAAGAGGAAAAATATTTACCTTACATTCATTCCCGGAGTTTTCATGACAATGGTCGTATCGGTTTATTTCTTTACTTCGGAACAAATGCTCGGTCTGTCTTATTATGCAGGTTTGATAATATCTACCGTAATCACTCTGGTGATTATGGCAGGAATATGGCGGCTCATCAACCGTAGATACAAACAATAAAAAAGACCGGTTTCCCGGTCTTTTTTACTTACTTAGCATATATTTTGCTGACTGCGCTCCATTCTCCATGGGGAGCAACTGTTTTAAATCCGGTTGTTTCATCCGGGAGGTCAAGATTAGGAGCATTTATTGCCCATGTCTGCGGTTCGGCACATGCCCATGGCACTCCTCCTCCGTTGTTCCAGAACGTCCAGTGTCCGAACTCCCTATCCGTTTCATAATAAACGCTTACATTGTTCGCATTATCGGTAAATATCGCTCCGTTATATTCTTTACCGTCCACAACTAACGGTTCCGATGTCATCGACATTTCCATACCTTTGCCCACAGGCGCCATTCCTTCTTCTTTCAACTGCACTTCTTCTTCATTCAGTTCGAGAAGATTTCCGGTAGGAAGCGTTCTTTCTGTCAATTCCCATCTCTTGCCCACTGACATTTTAAGACTGTATTTCTGTGGATCGGCACCTTTAACGAACGGCACCATTACAGGAGTGTGGTACCCTACTCCGAGCGGCATCGGCTGATCGCTGTTATTTATAAATGTAACCGTATGTTCCAATCCCTGCGCAGATAATTTAAAATCCATACGGCACTCGAATTCATGTGGAAATCCTTTATATATTTCATTATTCACACGATTCGAGAAAAACGAAGCTGAAACTTTCACATGATCCGCTCCTATTCCTGTGTGCGTGACAATGAACTTCTGAACTTTAAGAAGCCCGTGATGATGGTTATTCTGATGCGGTATGGTTATGGGATATTCATATTTTATTCCGTTGTAAGTGAATGTACCATCCTCTATACGGTTAGGAGGGAACAATATCGGAAGACCGAACAACTGAGGAGTTTTAAGGAAATTCTCGATTCCTTCCTCTTTGGGGGTTCTGAATATTTCAATATTTTTTTCCGGGATCGATAGTTTTATAAGGTTGGCTCCCACTTCGGGGATCAACAGTGCCTGATAGCCTCCGGCCTCCATTTCCACTGCTTCCATGCCGAACCATTCGGTCTTTGAAATCTTCATAGCATTTGAGTTTTCAGTTAATATTCGTTTTTTATAATGTCGGCAAGCCGATCTATGATCTGTACATCCGTATAACCGTCGCATCCGACTATCATCTTCGCTTTAGAATAATGTACGTCTCTTTTCCCCAGCATATCGGTTATATAATCCAGCAATTCAGCTTCCGTTTTTCCCCTTAGCAGAGGTCTTTTATCGAGCCCGTGCTGAAGACGTTTGAGCAATCCTTTCGGAGTAACCTTAAGATATACGGTCAATCCGGATTCATTCATTCTATCCATATTGTCGAAAAAACAAGGCGCACCGCCTCCGGTAGCAATAATACAATTCTCCCGGGCACAAAGTTCATGGAGAAGTTCCTGTTCCAGCTGTCTAAATGCTTCTTCCCCGTCTGCGGCAAAAATTTCGTTTATGGTACGGTTGTGTTTATCGACAAAATAATTGTCCATATCTACAAAATCCATATTCAGCTTTTTAGCCAGAGGCTTACCGACGGTAGTTTTACCGGACCCCATATATCCTACCAGAAAAATATTCATGCCCGTTTAAAATAATTCCATTTGTGAATTGTCGTCGTCATCTTCAACTTCGATCTCCGGATTAACATCTTCATCGGTTTCTTCCGCTTGTTCATCTTCGACAACAGTATCCTTCTGCAATGGTTCGATAAATTCGATTTTGACTGTTTCATATGTCGTCAGGCGCTTGCCCTTAGCCCCATGGCTTTTAACTCCGATGAATTCTTCCGCATCTATCAATTCATCCGGACGTCCTTCGTTCTGTCCTCCGAATATTATCTTCACCTGCGGATAATCATCATCCGATATACTCACCATATAAGAGCCTTCCGTTTCATCGATGAAAACCTGTGGTTTCTCGTTAAGTTCGGCAATAAAACGTTTAAGATAATAGTATTTCTGGTTGGCATCGTAATAAATAACCGTATAAGTTTTCGCTGCATCGTAACGCTCGACGGTCATAGTATCTTCCGGGAAATACTGTGAAAGATCGAAACCAGAAGTATAGTAGCTTCCGCCCGATGTTATTACTATTATTTTGTCGTCTCCTGCAAATTCTCCCAGAAGCGTTCCCCTGCCATCGACATTAAGACGTCTTATATCCTCATCATACCAGATGTTCTGTCCTCCGAGAGTAGAGGTTCCCTGTTCTTTGAGAACTATTTTATGGATACCGTATCTTGTAAACAGATTACCCTGCGATTGCCTTCCTTTTATTGCCAGCTCGCTGAAGTCGAGATCAACGATTCGTTTTTTCAGTCTCGGACGAGGTTTGAAATAAACCTTCAGCACTTCTGCCTCCCCGTTGGGATTAACGCTCATATACAGTATTGCCGAACCCGGGGTTCCTTTGGTTATATCGTATTCCCTGTCGCGTGTAATGCTTGTTATGGCGCAACGCTTCATCATTATGTATCCGTTTTTCCCGTCCCTGTAAATTACGTTGTATATTTTACGGTCGTCGTTTTTCTTGAACACACCGATATAATAAATTCCTTTACTGAAGAATGCTTTATCCGAAACTTTCGTGACGATATATTTACCTTCTTTATTGAAAATAATCACATCGTCGATATCCGAACAGTCGCACACATATTCAGCCTTTTTCATACTGTTGCCGATACCGAAGAATCCTTCTTCTCTGTCTACATATAATTTAGCATTAGCTACCACAACTTTTGTAGCCTCGATAGAATCGAAACTGCGAAGTTCGGTCTTACGTTCCTTGCCTTTATGATATTTATCCCTGAGACGCTGGAAGTAATCGATAGTATATTCGGTTAATGTTTCAAGATTCTTACGCACCTCTTCCATTTTATCTTCCAGAGAACGTATATGTTCATCCGCCTTGAACGCGTCGAATCTCGAAATACGCTTGATCTTTATCTCCGTTAATCTCGTAAGATCCTCTTCCGTAATTTCACGTCTGAGCAATTTTTTAAACGGTTCGAGTCCTTTATCGATAGTCTCAAGTATCTCTTCCCACGTGGTACACTCCTCGATATCGCTATATATTTTATTTTCGATAAATATTCTTTCAAGACTCGAATAATGCCAGTCGTCCTCGAGTTCAACTAATTTTATTTCGAGCTCGCGCTTTAAGAGGTACCGCGTATGTTCTACACTATGGACGAGTATTTTACTTACGCCTGCAAATAGTGGTTTATCGTTCTGGATCACACAGGAATTAGGAGATATCGACACCTCGCAATCGGTAAAAGCATACAGTGCGTCTATGGTTTTATCCGCGGACACATCATTTGGGAGATGAACCCGGATTTCCACCTCGGCAGCAGTATTATCATCGACGCTTTTGACTTTGATCTTGCCTTTATCATTTGCTTTTATAATAGAATCGATAACCGTAGAAGTAGTCTTCCCGTACGGTATTTCAGTAATAACTAGAGTTTTTTTATCGAGTTTCGTAATCTTCGCCCTGACTTTTACTACACCGCCCCTGAGTCCGTCGTTATATTTGGAACAGTCCGCCATCCCACCGGTAGGGAAATCCGGATAAAGTTCGAAATCTTCCCCTTTGAGATGAGCTATAGCAGCATCGATAAGTTCAATAAAATTATGAGGAAGAATTTTAGACGCAAGACCTACAGCAATACCTTCCACCCCTTGGGCTAACAGCAGCGGAAATTTGACGGGAAGCGCTACAGGCTCCTGATTACGCCCGTCATATGACAACATCCATTCCGTCGTTTTGGGATTGTATACCACGTCTAACGCAAATTTCGACAGTCTGGCCTCAATATAACGCGGAGCTGCGGCACTGTCTCCGGTGAGAATGTTTCCCCAGTTTCCCTGACAATCGACGAGAAGATCCTTTTGTCCAAGCTGCACCAGGGCGTCACCGATCGAAGCGTCGCCGTGCGGGTGAAACTGCATGGTACTACCGATGATATTGGCTACCTTGTTATACCGTCCGTCGTCCATCCTTTTCATAGAATGGAGAATACGTCTCTGCACGGGTTTTAGCCCATCGTCGATATGCGGAACCGCACGTTCGAGAATAACATAAGAAGCATAATCCAGAAACCAGTCCATGTACATACCGGTGAGCTTATGCCTGTTCATAGACGTATCGTCCGTCAGTTTGTTATATTTGTAATCGCTGTTGTCCTTCACAGGAAGAATTTCAGGTTCATTTTCTATATTTTCCCTGTTCCCTCCGCCAATTTCGATCTCTTCACTCATGTGGAATACGTAGTATTTTTATAAATCCGCTTTATGCCACACAAATATAACAATTTTAATCTTACACGTGGAATGCAAATTGTCCAATAATCATAATAAAACAAAAAGAGTTATATTTGTAATCGTAAAATCTATGAATATGCAACTTTTCGAAACTGCGCTCGAAGCGAGCCGTAAACTTAAACTTGTCGACAACGACAAAATCAACAAGGTGCTTAACGACCTTGCCGACGCTGCCGAAACAAACACAGATTACATTCTGGAAGAGAATGCAAAGGATCTCGCACTTATGGATAAAGCGAATCCGATGTACGACAGGCTGATGCTAACCGAACAACGTATAAAAGATATTGCGGGTGATATAAGAAAAGTTGCGATCCTACCATCTCCCCTCAATATTCTTTTAGAGGAGAATATACGCCCCAACGGCATGGTCATAAAAAAAGTAACCGTACCTTTTGGAGTAATAGGAATAATTTACGAGGCGCGCCCGAATGTAAGTTTCGACGTATTTTCACTATGTCTTAAATCGGGGAACGTCTGCATTTTAAAAGGCGGAACAGACGCATATAACTCCAATGCGGCAATCGTATCGGTCATTAAAAGGGTACTTGAAAACAACGGGCTGGATACTGATATCGTAACACTTATGCCTGCGGGAAGAGAGGCTACCGCAGAACTACTGAACGCCGTAGGTTTCGTCGACCTTATCATACCGAGAGGCAGCCAGGGACTGATAAATTTCGTGAGGGATAATTCCCGTGTTCCGGTTATAGAAACAGGGGCTGGAATATGCCACACCTATTTCGATAGATATGGCGATACGAAAACCGGAGCGGAAGTTATATTCAATGCCAAGACTCGCCGGGTAAGCGTATGTAACGCACTGGATTGTGTAGTAATACATAGGGACAGGCTGTCCGATCTTCCGGAGATATGCAGTAAACTTGCTGAAAAGAATGTAATAATATACGCGGATGAAGAAGCATATTCGGCGCTTTCCGGCAATTACCCTTCGGAATTTCTGGAAAAAGCTACGGAAGACAGTTTCGGCACGGAATTCCAGGATTACAAAATGGCACTTAAAACAGTACGCGATATTTACGAAGCCATCGACCATGTAACCAAACATTCTTCGAAACACAGTGAAGCGATAATAAGTACGAATCGTGAAATGATAGATATGTATGAACGTACGATAGATGCAGCGTGTGTTTATGCCAACGTATCCACAGCATTTACGGATGGTGCGCAATTCGGATTGGGGGCGGAAATAGGAATCAGCACACAGAAGCTCCACGCACGGGGCCCTATGGCATTAAGGGAACTGACAAGCTATAAATTTATAATAGAAGGTGACGGACAAGTCAGAGCTTAAACTTACCGACTTCCGTTTTTAAAATATCTATAAAATCGCCGAACCGTTCCCAGAGCGGTTCGGTTTTTAACCATATCTGGCGTGCCTTCGCCTGACGGGACATTTTACCGCTATCAGTCTCGGCAATAAATTGTTCATCCGCATGATGGGACTCCGCAGTAAGCTCCTCAAAAAGGAACGAATAAGAGCGGACAAAATCCCGTAATTGTTTATCGTCTATACGTCCTGTGAAACGGAACGATGCCCAAAGCTCGAGCAGTGCCCTCTCCATATCCTTTGGATCGATATTTATAATCTCCGCGCGAAAAGAATCTTCGTCTTTTAAAGCAACATAACAATAGGAAAGAATCTTCGAACATTCCATATGATCTTCCGGATCTACATCCAGACACGTTTCAAGTAGCGCCGAGGAAATCCCGAATTCGCCTGCAAGAAAATGATCGATAGCGGAATAATTCAGCAAAAAAATAAGCGTATGATTTTCTGGTACGTTCCATGAAAGTTCCACTTCTTCATCTTCAGGAAGAAGTTCGATAATTCTCTGGCAAGCATCGAAACGCATCTCACAAGCCTTTTCTATCATGCCATTATCCGTAAAAAAGTCAGTAAGCAATAACACGGCTTCAAAATTATACGGAGTTTTATCAATAATCTCCGAAAGCTTTGCTGCATAAGCACCAGCCAGATCAGCTGATTTAACAGATCTTATATCGTCACGATAAAATGCAGGGTAGTCGATCCTGAAGGTATCGTCGCCTTGCGGAACTATTTCCGGTTTTTGATTCCTCCGGTTTTTATCTTTGAGGAACTTTTTTTTCGTATAATGATTCATAGAGATCCTTATATTTTCCCACCATTTTCTCCTCGGTAAACAATTCAGTTACACGCTTCTTTCCTGATCTACCCATACTCTCGCGAAGGTTTTTATCTTCAATCAGCCGGACAACATTACCGGCCAACGCAGCAGCATCGGCAGGGTTGGATAAAAATCCTGTTTCTCCGTCAATAACGACTTCCGGAATACCCTCCACATTCGTAGTAACGACAGACAATTCATAAAACCCGGCCTCAAGGAAAGTAAGACCGAAAGATTCGTAAAGTGAAGCGGTCAGGAAAATATCATGTGAAGAATAAAAATCAGCAACATTTTTCTGCCATTTTACAAGAATGATTTTATCATCCAGATGATTTTCTTCTATAAATTTACGACATGGCTCATAAAGGGTTCCATCGCCTACAATAGTAAATACGGCATCCGGACACTTCTCCAGAACAAGTTTCGCTGTCTTGAGAACTGTAAGGGGGTCCTTCTGAAATTCCAACCTCCCTACAAATAAAACTCTTACATTATCATCTGTGGATACTTGTTTTTCCGGGAATAATGAAAAATCCAATCCGTTGTAGATCACGGACATTTTCTTTTTAAATAGCTTAAAATATTTCAGATAATATTTGTTTACGGTAACTATACTGTCGCAAAAGAAAGAAGCAATCATTTCGCACATACAGTAAAACTGTCTCTTGGGAAATTTCTCAAAGTCATGAAACGCGATTCCATGAACGGTGTGAACAACCACGGGCACACCTGCCATAGTTGCCGCTATACGGCCCACAATACCAGGTTTCGTGGAATTGGTATGAACTATATCGAATTTTTGTTTTTTACACAAACGGTATATTTCGATAAGCGCCTTAAAATCCCATAACCCTATAGAACGTTTGAGTTTTTCCGAGAATATAACGTTCACGCCTGCTTCGGTAAAAAGCCGTGTACATACGGCTTTCTTCTCTCCTGTATCGGTATCACTGAAAAGAATATATTTTTCATATTCTTTTTCATCTAGATTTCTCATTATCTCCAATGAGATTTTCTGGACTCCGGACATTAAAGGTAAAACTTGTATATGAAGGATTCTTTTTTTCAATTAAGGATATCGTTAGTATAATGTTTTATCATTTTCTTTATATCGTACCGGGAAGCGATATCTTTATAATACTCCGGATCATAAGATTTTTTTGCAATAAATTCGAGTGTACGAATCACACTTTCGTGATCAAATACATTAAATATAAAATCTTTACCCATATTTTTTCTTACAAATTCATATCCTCCTCCGCAAGTTTTAGAAACAATCACGGAAGTTCCGCAAGAAAGTGCCTCGAGTATCACCAGTCCGCATCCCTCCAAATCAAGGGTAGGCACTATTACTCCATCTACCTGATGATAAAGCTCTTTTAATTCCTCATAGCTAACAAAACCGAGGAACTTTATATGCTCGGGATTGCTATCCGCCAGTTTGGTCACTTCAGGCGCCAGTTCTCCGCAACCGGTGACATAAATAATAAATTTATCTCTAAAATTCTTATCTGATTTAAGGAACTGGTCAAGGAATTCTATAACACCCGTTCTGGCTGTCAGGCGACGCGGTATCAATAACTGTATTTTTTCATTTTCTGATCTTGTTATTTCCTTTTTATCGGAAGTCAGAGTTTTGTCTATATATGGAGGAACAAAACCGAATTTAGATTCCCTGATCTTATGTTCCTTTATTGCAATATCCTTCATATAGTCGGAATGTACCAATACTCTATCCGACAGCATAGCTGTGATCTTCTGTATTCCCCACATCAATTTATATCGGAATCCTTCCTTTCCTGTCTTATACTTATATTCGATATGTACAGGACCGTGATAATGGTAGTATATTTTTTTCCCCATCAATTTAGCAACCAGTCCGCCGACTACTCCCATAACAGGATACTGCAATAGTACACAATCGGCATTCTTTAAAGAACCGATATACCGGAAAGGGTTGATAATAGAGCCCAGAGACATTTCTTTTACATTACCCTTCTGAAAAAAACGAACATAATGCTCCTCAGCCTTCTCATCTTTTGCAAAATAATCGCTTCCTGGATTTTTAGAACGGGTAACCAATTTCAGATTAAACTCCTCTTCGGGGAAATTCATAAGCAGATCGAAAACATGTTTACTCAATCCCCCTGCAAAATTCGGATAACAAAAGTCGCTGATTATTGTAATCTGTTTCATTTACTATTTACTTTTTGCATTTTTGCGCAACCTCAATATATTTTTCCATAACACTATCCCATGAAGAGTGCATATTTTCAAAAATGAAATTTACGCATTTTTTCTGGTATTTCGATAGTTCTTCTTTATCAAACGAAAGAATATCCATAATAATTTTATCTGTATCCTCTTTTGATGCTATTACAACTGACCTCATCAACTCGTCAGTCGTAAATCGACCCTCATTCGAGACGACGATAGCTCCGTTATAGGATGCGGCAAGAAAACTTCCCCTGCGTTCGGATATTCCGTCCGGGAAAGGAAGATAGGCAATCTTGCAGTCGTTCAATAATTCCGAAGTCCTCTGATCGTCATAATCGATATGAAGTTCTATCGATGCTTCTTCACACAATGCCTTTATTTCCTCATAAAATTTCCCGTATTCGGGTCTTACCTGTCCTGCCAGGGCTATTCGAAGTTTCGGATGTTCTTTTTTCAATTTTTCCGCAACTGATATATATTCGAGTATTCCTCTTCCCGGACGTATCTGTCCGAAATTCACAATATCTATATTCCGTTCCGTGATCGGTTTTAAAGTCCCGGAACGAGGAATATTGGAAAAGATTTTAATCACCGAGCTTCTTGAATTCAATCGCGGAAAATGTTTTACAGCAGCCAACCTATCGGTATCGTTGGAGAATATAACATGATCCGCAGACATCAGCATAATTTTCGTAGCCATTCTGGACTTCATGCTTAATTGCAGATATTCGTGAAGCATTATTATATACTTTTTCTTCGTGAACCATGAAAAATAGGCGGCGAACAGGTGCGGCATTATGCTCCAGCCATACCATTTTGTCGGAGATTGCATAAACAAAACATCGACGCCCATTTTTTTTACGTCACGGACCCTGCTATAAAAAGAAAATAAGGACCATTTCCTGGATAAGTACAAAGTACATCCGGAATTTTTTGCAACAGAAGAATTCATCAACCGGAAAGTATAATCGCCCACTCCGCAAATATCAGGAGGATAAGCTCCGGTAATCATAACAGATTTCATAAACAGAAGTTAACCAACTAATAATTTTGACGCATTTTTATTAAATATATCTTTCCTGTATTCTATACTTTTATGTTTGAACAGTATGTTGTCATACTCATACAATATATTGTTCGTTCTCACTGTAAGCACTGCAAACATGTACGAAACTATCAAGATTCTTGCTAAATACCAATGAAAACTTTTTATAAGATGCCTAAAGGTCCATTTTTGTTGCATAAGGACAGGTATTATTATCCAATATGAAATATTAAAAAGATTCCCTATACGGTCTACGATAATCACCATTTCCGAGAAATAAAGATATACGATCTGATATCCGAAAAATAAATTTATAAATATAAGATTTGACTCGGATTGTTTAACAAGTTTTTTATAATTCATAAGGACGAAGGCTGAAAATAAAATAGTTTCAAAAATCCTAGGGGTAATACCTCTTCCGGTTCCGTAAATACCACTTGTAACATAGCTCTTTTTTATGACGGGAAGGATTCCATCCAGCAAATCCGTCACCCAAAATAATACGGTTTTCCAGATCGGAAGTTGAACAAAATAAATTATCAGTCCTAATCCGAGTGTTACTATTATCGTTTTTTCAGAAAATTTCCTGTTCAATATAAAATAAAGCGGAACATAAACAATAGCGGAAGAATGAAAAGTCATAGCCAAAGCAATTAACAGCATATACGGGATTATTTTCCGCTGCTGCAAATACGGTACAGCCAGCAAAAAAATCAGTATACTTTTAATATTACGTAAAAGATTGACTTCAAGTATAATAGAAAAAGCAACGAACACAGCAAAACTCATCGCAAACGATACAGAATACCGTTTAAATACAATACCTAATAACACCACATCTATCAGGGAGGAAATAAAAATAAAGACATGGTAATCGGACGTGAACCATTTTATAACAGAGATATAAGTTATAAAGCCTGCTTCCTGGCTCATATTATAATTTGAAACATAATCTCCACTGAACAAAGGTTTAACATTATCAAAAATACCTACATAAGAATGCCAGTCCCATCCGATATATCCCCTTAGTCCGAAAAAAAACAAAAATATGAGGACACACACACACCTTACGGTATTTTGGGCCATTCTTCCGGTGAAATTCTGTTCTGCAAAAGCCAATACTAAATATGCGGCCAGCAAAAACAAATATGGTCCGGAATATATAAAATTAACTGCGTCCATTTACAAATTTCTTGTGCAATTCTCTACCTTCTTTCTGCGCCTTTCTTGCCAGTTCCAGTTGCTTTTTATCCAAAACGAAAGGTTTTCTGAGGTTATTGTGAACCACATTATATAATTTTACCATTACAGACTGCAAACCACCAATATTTTTCAAAGTGAAATATATACGGTTACGCTCCATATAATAAATAACAAAATCACTTTTCTGCCCACCGGTAGATGTACTTTCCTTATGATACACAACCGACTGGGGTAAATAAAACAGTTCGACACCGTTTTCGCGGCATCGCCAGATAAAATCGGTATCGTCGTAATAAACGAAATAATTTTCATCCATAAATCCGACCTTTTCAAAAACTTCTCTTTTAATAATCATAAAACAGGTAGGCGAATATGAAACCTTTCTTTGCTTGTCGTAACGTCCGTCATCCTTCTTCCTTCCCCCAAAATGTTTTGTAGAACCGTTATAATATGTAAACTTACCGCCGGCAGCCCATATAAAATCAGTCCCATGATAAAATATCTTAGGCACCGCCATGTCAGTTTCCGAGTTCTCTAACCCTGATAGGAGCGATTCTATCGTTTGCGGCTCCAGCACGACATCATTATTGGATAATAAAATATATTCGCATCCGTCTTTCAGGGCTTCTTTGATCCCGATATTATTACCTTTCGCCACTCCGTAATTATCCTCGTTTTCGATAACAACAGTACGGAAATCCATTTTTGAAGATAAAGATTTGGTAAGCTCGAGAGAGTTATCCGGAGATTTATTATCTACGACGTATAGGGTAAAATCAGTAAAGGTCTGTACATTCAGAGTTTCGAAAAATTCTGTCAGAACAGTCTCGCTGTTATATAGTACCGTAACTATTCCTATTTTACTCATTCTCCGTTTCTTTTAGAAATAATTCTATATCCGTGAATTTTCCCCTATTATTATTTATCCATTCATAACCACGGTTCCACCATTTTGAGGATAATAATTTTTCGATAACCTCAGGGCTGTATCTCTTACGTATTTCTTTTGCCGGGACACCTCCTACAATGGAATAAGGTTCCACATCTTTATTTACAACAGATCCCGCAGCAATCACCGCTCCGTCTCCGATGGTAATTCCTCCGGTAATAATAACACCCGAACCGATCCATACATCGTTCCCGATAATAACCGAGAATTTACCGTCGACAATATCAACAATATCGTACAGGGGAATCCGTCCATCGTAAAATGTGAATCCCAGCTGTTCCCGGGTATCATAATAAAATGAGGGATAGGTCGATACGAATTTTTCTGTAGGATGTTTGCCTACAATCACTTTTACATTATCGGCTATACTGCAATATCGTCCGACAGAGGTTTTATTTAATTCCGAATTTTTACTGATATAAGTTCCTTCGCCTATCCGACTATCGATCACCCGCACATTTTCCTTAATCACGTTCCTACCTTCGAACACGCTGTTCACAGGAACAGAACCTTTTCCAAATAAACATTTATCCGACACATTTATTTTGCGGAATGCATATTTCAACGGATATAGTATCCCTGATGTCTTTTGTAAAAATACCGTCAATTTACCCATGCTTCCTGAATTTAGAAATGATACTGCTTATCTCCACCCTTCTGTCAAGTTCCCGGAACGAATACCATGAAAGCGCAGCCATAACAGATATACCGATCGCGTATCCATAATATCCTCCCGGATAAACGAGCGACAATAAAACAATTATTCCCGATAATATACCTATGAAAAATATCCTGAAGAATCCTGTGTGGATTATAAGGAAATATTTTTTCCTCAACGCGAAATACAATACCACGGCAGTTATCAGGTTTTGTACGAGATAACCTATACCGAGAGCATTTATACCTGCATAATTATACAGGGGAAGATATAAGGCGACCGTAAGAATGTTCGGGATAAGACACATATAGAAGAACATACGTGTATCTCCATGAGCGAGCATTATCCAGTGTATCGTCCAGTAAAGCGAGCGGAGCAACGATGCGAACAGTATCCAGTTAACGAATCCGGTTACCGGAATAAACTCGGACGACAAGAGTATCCGTATAAGAAACGGTGAGAATATCATCAATCCTATGAGTATCGGAGCTGTTATAATCGCGGCGATCTCCGCCTGCTGGTTAACCAATTCGTTTACCTTGCTTCTCACTCCGCAGACAGCAGACAATCTGGGATAGTAATCCCCTGCCATTGCCGTATATACCAATCCTACTGAAACGTTTGTTATTTGCAAGGCAGCCTGAAACAATCCGACATCCCCCGCGTCGCCTTTACTTCTTATGTACATACTAACGATATACATTGCAAAAGTTTCCATTATTGAAGCGAGGACCATCATAATTCCGAGGGAGGCCATCTTTTTTCCTCTTCCGTAAATCTCGGAAACAGATTGTTCCGAATGTTCGTATTTCAGCCTGGATGTATAGTAACGGTTAGCGGTAAACAACGCTATAGTGGTCGCAATTATACCGAATACGATACCTTTAAGTCCAAGATAGTAATATAACGGCACGGAAGCCACGAGCCCTATCGAAGAGCTCACAATCCCCGCTTTGGCGATCTGTTTAATCCTTCTGGTTCCTTTTAATACAGCGTCATATCCGTTGCTTACAGTCGTAAGAAAAACCGTTCCCGAGAGCCATACGAACGACCACGCGAATTCTTCGTTCCCGAATGACCATAGACTCAACCGGCGGGCAAAAACAAGGGTGAAAAAAGTCCCGGCTAATCCGCCCAGAAATGTCCATTTTTTGACTGTTTCAATGGTTTGCGATATTTCAAGCTGGTTACCGGATGATTCCGCCTTTGCAACATCACGTATACCGCTGGAACCTATTCCCAATCCGAACAACTGATTTATTATGGTAAGTGGTTGTTGAAAAAGATAGAATATTCCCATACCTTCAGGTCCGAGAAATAAAGCGATTACCTTGGCTCTGAGCAAATTAATAACAACGGAGAAGACCTGTACCCCTCCGAAAATGCTGGTTGCCCTGAATATCTGCCTATAAGATATGCAACCTGATTCGCTCATTTAATCTTAAATAATCCTGCAAATTTAGCCTTAAAAAAGAACAAATCCTCGAAATGGCAAATAATTATCATTATTCATCAAAAAAACAAAACCTTTCCGTTGCGGAAAGGTTTATAATTATAGTTCGTAAGTCTCCTGTGTAGGCGGCTGAGTGTCGAGGTTATAATATTCCATTTTGTCTACATCTACACTGAAATATTCCAGATCCGAATAATTAAGATATAGTCTTTGAAGAATTTCATTGTCATCGTATATAGAAGAACGAACCTCGTCGGGAACATTGAATTCAGCTTTACCTGCAAGGCGTACGAATATATTTCCATCCATTGCAAGGATTTCCACATAAGGATTATTCTTAAGTTGTTGGTAAATTTCTTTTTCCGATCCTGTCGCAAAATAAAGGGTGTTATCCGATATTCTCATTATCTGAAAAACCCGTAATTTAGGCTTATTGTCCAGACCCACGGTAGCAATAGCTATATCCGCATTGACATTTAGTAATTCAAGAGCTTTTTCTTTCATAACATCTATAATTTTTTAATTTTTGCATCCATTTTATCTATATAATTAGGATATTGAAATGAAGTTAATCCCATTGCCATTCCGGCATAAATTTTTTCATCGGGACCGATAAGTTTCTGTATCCTTTTTTCTTTATCCTGTTTGATGGCGTTACACACGAATCCGGTATAAAACTGGCTGACTCCAAGACTTTCCGCCATAAGGGACGCATTCTGGTAGGCCAGATTACAGTCTTCCGCGCCAAAACGACTTTCCTTCGGGGAATGTATAAACAGAAGAGTAGTAGCATTTCTCAAAATAATGTCATTACCGTTCCTAAACTCTCCGACAAGTTTTTCAAATCTCGGAAGATAACCGTACACCTCCGGCATCAACTTTTTTACGATAGGTTTGATTAACGGTTTATTAAGTTTTTTAGCTAATGAATCGAAGATATCTATGGTCGCAGCAGACACGGCATGAAGCCTCCCCGGATCGGTAATGAGTGTAAAATTAACTTTCTGCATGTTGCTGGCCGTGGGAGCCCTGTGTGCGGCTTCGATAATCATATCTAATTTTTCTTCCGGTACGGGTTCCTTAATAAAAGCGCGGTTAGACCTTCTCGATTTTATAAGGAGCATCATTTGTTCCGGAGTCGGAAGAAGTCCGCGGTCGATATGATGCACCTTCGATTCAGGGAAATCTCCATGATCCACCGAATCGGTCGGACATACTGCAACACAGTGTCCGTATTTTATGCAGTACTGTTTATTCCTTGTTTTTATAAGATTCTCCGCCTCGTCTTTATAAAAAATAGATGAGGGACAAACCTTAACACATCGCAGACAACGTATACACGTTTCTTCTATAACCTTCAATGAAACTATCATTTTATAAAATTTATTACATATTATTTTCCAATAATTACGTAAAATTATTTATAATTTTGTAATTAATGATTACAGAACAAACTTTTAACCAATAATTGTGAATTATGAAAAAAAGAATCGGAAGTTATATTTTATCCGGAATTGCAACCGCTTTTATATCAGCATCATGCTGCAATAATCAGGAAAAAACTGTATCTGTGGACGGATACAGCGACAAGGAAGCTATCGCAAATATTTTCGAACGCAAGAGCGTCAGAAGTTTTACGGCGCAGCCTGTAGAACAGGAAAAAATAGAGCTTATGGTCAAAGCGGGAATGGCCGCACCTTCGGCGATGGACCGCAGACCATGGGAGATCGTGGTGTTCGATAACCGGGAAGCTATGGACAGCCTGGCGGAAAAACTTCCTTATGCGCAAATGCTCAAAGAGGCTCCAATGGCAATCGTTGTTTGCGGTAACGAGGAGGCTTCCGGCATATGGTACATCGACTGTTCCGCTGTAACCCAGAATATACTACTTGCGGCAGAAGCCCTCGATCTCGGAGCCGTATGGACGGGAGTTTATCCTTTGGAAGACAGGGTCGAACTGGTGAAATCGGCATTATCGCTTCCGGACAACGTTATTCCGCTGGCATTGGTACCGGTAGGATATCCATCCGGAGAAAATTCACCTAAAGATAAGTACGACGAAAATAAGGTACACTATAATAAATGGTAAAGATCAGGCACCGGAACTTCCAAACCGGTGCTTTTTTATTATCTAAAACAAAGTATTGGTTCTAAAAGAAACTATTTTTCTGACTTTGACAATATCGTCCTCCATTATATTTCCCAGCAATAAAGGGGAATCCGGATCGTGAAGCCTGTGATTCCTGTCCGCTTCACCGGGGGTTTTATTAGCATAGCAATAGAGGCATCCATGGGGACAGGAACCGTATTCTCCGATATCTATACTTTCTGCACAATTACATACCGGACGCTGGTTGCGGTCTTTTTTAACAGATACGGTATAACCGCATATTTCCGATATCAATACCGGATCGATACAGGCAGCTTTTCCTATACCGTATTTCTCCAAACCCAAAGAATCCGAACACGACATTAGCTCGATACCGTACTGCTCTGCAATTTCCTTAAGCCTGCATGAGATATCAACCGCTTCTTCCGGGGACAGCGCCCTTACGGGAAGTCCTTGGATATTCCTTGTCGTTTTATTATATAGATGCAGATATCCTATAATACATCTGCGTACATATCCGCTCAAACGTTTAGCCGTTTCTGCAAAAAAACCGAGATGCTCTTCCAAACCTAACTTGTCGGTATAAAAAACAGGATCATAACGCCAGATGACACGGCTGGTGTCTGTCTTTACAGATATATCGATCATTGATTCAGTAACTTTTTCCATTTCCGGCACCGAACGTTCCAATACAGAACCGTAAGGATTAACCGTCACCTGAAAATAATATTTATAGCTGTCCAATTCGTTTAATCTCGGGATCATCGGCCCCGGGTCCTTTGTCCCGAAAGAGATGCAGTCGACCACATCAGAGTTCAAAGCAACCTTGCTTACCTGATGATAATTCATCGGATTACGGACACACAGAAACCCCTCGCCAATCCTGTTATAGAACCAGTCCGGGTAAAAGGCAGGTATATCCGTTCTACGGCTTACACTTAAAATCATAATAATAAAACGAACACGACAGGTTTAATCGTATGCGAAAATTATTCCTGCTCCTTTATAGAAACGATTTTTTGCAGGAAGAGGTTATTGGGAAGGACGATGAGCTCGTTATCCTTCGTACGGATATGCGTATAAAATGCCTGGATATTCTCAATTACGGCTTCTATCGGAGCATCCTTATCGATGATCCTTATGTTATCTCCCACACGGAACGGAGCGCTGAAGTACATAATAACTCCTGCGGTTACATTACTGAGTACTGACCACTGTGCAAACAATGCAACTCCGATCACGGCAAAAATAGAAGACAGGGCAACGAACAGATTACGCGTCTGCACCCCCCATATAATAGCTATGATAATAATAAACAATAGGTTGAGAGAAATCGAAATCAACTGTCGGATCTGTTTTTTTCTGATCTCGGATTTTCTCAGTTTAGTACCGTAACTATTGGTCAGCTTATGAGCCAAATACTTAAACATCCACAGCAACAGGGTCGCTATGACTGTACTTATTATCTGAAGTAAATAATCTTCCATGTTTATAGAGGAAAAGAAACTGTTTTCCATAACTTTATTCCAAAATCATACCTTAAAATGCAAAATTACTGTTAATTAAAGAAATTACCATTCTATTATTCCGTCGAATTTATGTTCATTTCTCCAATCGGTAAAATCACTGTAATTTTTTATTCCGTGTTTGATTACGGCAATATAATATTCCATTCCCGGAATTTTGATTTCATCCGGAGTTTCATGCTTCATTTTAATTATAAGTTCGCGTTGTTCCGGAGTGGAAGTCGCTAAAATATCATCAGCGACCTTTTCAAAATAACCGTCGTATTTCGAGTCTTTCAGTATTTGTATTATATCGATCTGCCAAAGTTTCTCTGAGTTATCGTTATACCAAAGGTGCCATTCGACACATTTTTCCTCCGTATGTTGCAGATTAATAAAGGCAGTTTTCACGACTGCGGGATGTTCGGCTATTTTACCCACCACGGAAAAGCTCCGCTCCACATTCAGAATATCGGTATAAACGTGAAAATCCATATCCCGGTTCTTACCTAACAGTCCCATGCGGAGAGATCCGACCTGATTCACTTCCGCACCTGACTCTTCCCATATCTCCCGGATGCGAAGCTCCCGGATTATCTTATTGGCCTCTACTGTCAATCTTCGCGATTCCTCGAGGTACTTGCATGTATATTCCATAATAAAACAAATGTATGTAAAAAAACGACCCGGAAGTTACCGGGTCGAAAAATAAACCACAATTCCATGCTTTAAGTCATCAATCTCCATTCTTTATTTTTTTATTTTCATTCCGTTTTCAAGTTCTTTAAGATTGACTTCCGCATCTGAGTTTTTCCGTAAAACTCCGGGCATTAGGAAGGACCGGTCTTTTTCAAGACCGGCCCTTCCTAACAAACTAACTAATCTTATTGAGCTTTTTCGTAAAATTCTATTTCTACAATTCTGAGCTGCCCTTTAGCATCTTTATTAGCCGAATTTTTAAATATATCCATTACCACATTAGGATCCACCTCGACGATTCCAGCAAAAGCATCTTCTTCGGAACTTTCACCGGTAAGCCTTACCATTACGTTCTTTCCTTTCACAGGTTCGAATTTCAATGTGACATAACCGAGACTTCTCTTCGTCGTTCCCGACCATACTTTCTTACCGTCCACATAAACTTCGATAGGATAACTTGTAGCTCTCCATCCGGCAAGTTTCACACAAACCTCGGACAGTTCAGCTTCGCGCTCGAGAGTGTATTGTATCCATGCGGTAGACAACTGTCCGTCGTTCTCCCATAATGAGTTTTCATTGTCGTCGTAACTTTTATAAGCATTTTCCTGACCAGAGACTGCCGTTACGGAAGTTACTTCGACAGCATTACGACTGACTTTATATGAAGCGGTTTTCGGAGTCGGCCCTCTGTCGAGATAAGACTCGAGATAATCAGCCTGGAACGTTTCGCTGAGTCCTCCGTCGACCTTCACAGGAACAGCTTCGAATTCCAAAGAAGCAGATTTCAAACCTTTACCCGTAGCGGTAAGTTTTACCCTTCCTGCCTGTGGAGTCGAACGTATCAATGCCCTGTTCACCCCGCACTCTACCGGAAGATCTTTTGAAAGTATAAAATTACCAGGACCCTGAGCTATACCGCCGCGCCATTCAGCCAGACCTTGAAGGTCGAAACTAATAAGATCGTTTGCAAGCGGACAACGGCGTCCTTCGGCATCTACGACTTCTATTTCAACGAGAGTAAGGTCGTGTCCGTCAGCCATCCAACCAGCAGGGGACATCATAGACTTCATACGGATCGCAGCAGGTTCGCCTGCGGTTTGCAATTCGTAAGAACTCAATTCTTTTCCTTTTTCATCGTAGCTAACGGCACGCAGCGTACCTGCTTCGAATTTTACTTCTTTGAATGTATGGAGGAAATGGTAATCCCTTACGGCTTCTCCTAAAGATCTACCGTTCAGATACAGTTCCACCTTTGGAGCAGCGGATATCACATAAAGATCCTTAACTACATTATTATCATAATTCCAGTGTCCGATAATATAAGTACGGTAATTTTCGATATCGACCCAACCGTCCCACATTACCTTATGAGCTCCGTAACCGTTTTTCGCTATACGCATCGGATCCACCACACCGCTTCTTCGGTAATTTTCCGCGCCCCTGTAATGGGTGTTGGTATCCGAGAATATAATTTTAGTACCGCCGGAGCTTACGCGATGTCCGGTACCCGGACGTGCTTCGAAATAATCGAACCAGCGGCGGATCATTTCCACAGTCATCACATCCTGGTTATGGTTATATTCAGGAGCGGGAGCATCGCGATACAATGGACCATCGCCTTCTTTATGGTAAGGATACGAGTATTCGTCCCAGTATTTCCTGAGTCCTTCGTCGCGCATATATTCAGTAGCCCACATAGGGTGCTTGGCACTATGATTTACATAGAGCATTTCACCGCCCCATTCCGCATTATCCACATCGAGCATTTCACGGGATCCTATGGCACGCCCTCCGTAAGGATCGTACATATCACGCAGAGCCTTCATGTCGTTCATATGTTCATATGATATACGGTGGTTTCCGCATTCGTACATAAGCACACTCGGATTGTTGCGGTTATAAATAATCGCGTCCCTCATCAGTTCCACACGCTGCTCCCACTGTCTCCCTTGCACATCTTTTTCCGAGTCACCGGCAGGTAGGGCCTGTATCAAACCTACCCTGTCGCAAGATTCCACATCCTGTTTCCATGGAGTCACATGCATCCATCTTACAAGATTGGCGTTAGTCTCGACCATAAGCTGATTAGAATAATCGCTCAGCCACGCAGGCACACTGTTGCCTATCGCAGGCCATTCATTGGTAGTTCTCTGGGCAAAACCTTTAAACTGAAGAACACGGTCGTTAAGCCATACCTGACCTTCTCCGAATTTAGTTTTGCGGAATCCGGTCTTTGTCGTAACCTCATCTATAATTTTCCCATTCTCTTTAAGCACGGTCACTACATCATAAAGATATCCGTAACCCCAGCTCCAGAAGTTAAGACCTTTTACTTTTTGGGAAGCACGGAAGGTTTTCGTAGCGCCTGCGTTAATAGTCAAAGTTTCACCATTGAATTCGGCAACTACTTTATTAGCCATATCCCTGATCTGTACAGCATACTGGAGCGTGCGGGTAGCGTCCGTTTCATTCTTGACCTCGGATTCGGCATTTATAATTGCCGTTGCACCCTTAATATCTATATCAGTAGCATAAACATAAACTCCGGTAGTTCCGAGATTGCTGTATAACGGAAGAGTCTGATATGTACGCGGAACAGTATGAAGGATCACGTTTTTATTAAGCCCTCCGTAACTTACATAAAAGAAAGAACTGTGGTTCCACTGGAAGTTTACTCCGGTAGCCTTTCCCCTATAATTACCGGCATTATCAGTCCTTACTGCAATAATATTAGGCTCATTACCGAAATTTACCACATCCGTAACATCGATACCGAACGCCATAACCCCGTTTTCATGGAGAATGACTTCCTATCCGTTCACGTATACTGTTCCGGCTTGCCTCAATCCCTCGAATTCAAAAAATATTTTCTGTCCGCTCGCAGATTCAGGCAGGTTGAAAGTTTTTCTGTACCATGCAATGCCCTTAGGAAGTCGGTTTAAAGCGAGACGAAATGCATCGTCTTCGTTCCATGAATGAGGAAGTGTGACGCCTTTCCACTGGGCATCGTTGAATTGTTTAGTTTCAGCACCGAGAGTATCGCCTACAAAAACCTTCCATTCGGAATTGAAATTGTATCGTTTCCTTCCCGACTCATTTGCAAATGCATCGATATTCAGTATAAAGACCGAACACAGCATTAAAACCAGTAGTTTTTTCATTCTCTTAAAGTTAGTTTATTTATTTTCCTTATTAAGCCTAAAACCTTTATTATTGGAACTATATCTCCTTAAATGCAAAATTACCTTAATCTCATACGAACACTATGCGTATCTTTGCATATTTTTTGCGGAACTTGAGTTTTCCGGTAAAATAAGATTAAAATAGGATAAATACCCATAAAAATAATAAAACCTTCCCTAAACGGACGGTTTTATTATTAGTCTGTTCGGTCGGATATTTAATCGAACATTCCCGAGCCGAGATAGAATCCCGTATGAGTCGGCTGGTTATAACCTACATGCGAATTCATCGCACTGAGTTTGTAAACATGGTCGTTCATCAGATAAGGTATTTTATGATCCGTAGGGAACCATGTCGAGAAGATCTGAAGCGTCAGCAGATCCGTAGCTCGGCATTATTATTTCTTTCCTCCAGTCACCGAATATATCGCCATAAAAGGAAGGATTCGCTTTGGTTCCGTTTACGATTCATTTAATTATAGTTTTAAGTTAGCAAGATTTGAAACATTAAAATAATTTCTCAAATGAAATAAATATTTATTCATTATGATTCTAATGCTGCAAAACCACACAACAACTGCTGCAATACCAGACGTATTATAAAAATAGAGCCTTCCATTTCAGAAGGCTCTCTCAATGTCCGAAACTGAAATTATGAAATTAGCTATGTGGGTTTAATCTCAATCAAAGTACTGTTATCCGGACATTCTTATTCTCGTTAGATCCCGCATGGGGCAGGCTGGTTATACATAAAATCATACTCAGCCCTTACCCATTTGGCATCCAAACTTATCTAAAAAGTAAATCTGTATTTTCTTTACATGCTTCTAAACATTTGCCAATAAAGAAGCCCTTTACCTCTACAGGGCTTCTCTCTTTATTCGAAGATTGAAAATTATGAAATTTAGCTATGTGGGTTAATCTCCGTCAATTATTTATTATCGAACATATCTGAACCTAAGTAATAACCTACGTGATTCGGCTGGTTGTACCCTACATGCTGGTTCATCGCACTCATTTTGTAAACATGGTCACTCATAAGATACGGTATCTTATATTCCGTGTAGAACCAGGATGAGAAGATCAGGATACTTTGAAGGTCCTGGCTCGGCATGATGATCTCTTCCCTCCAGTCTCCCATTATGTCGCCGTACCAGCAAGGATTGCTCTTGGTACTGTTTATGGTAGTAACATCGAAATGCACCGAATTCAATGTAAGCACCCTCGTACCGTTACTGTTACCGTTAACGGAATTATATGTGAACGCATGGTCTATCGTATTACCGTTATATGTCTGTCTGTTTAATGAACCGGTAAACCATATAGCCATATTAGGAGCAGTATTTACATCATACCCCGTATAATTACCATCGATATCGTACAATTTCTTAGGACCTGAAGCCTCATACTGGAACATCTCGCAGCCATAGAAGTCCGGATGGAAGTCCCCGATAATAGCACGTCCCATATCTCCGTTAGAAGAGCCCATAAATCTTACCAGGTTACGGTTCGTACGCGCGTCCCTCAATGACGACTGTGTAAGGCCCGTTTCGTAACACTGATATATCTCAAGTCCTGCATTGCGTGGATCGAAATCTCCGAGGTGTAACTGGTCGCCATGCCCCAATCCGCTCGTATTCAATCCCGTACCGTCATGATCTATTGTCATACCTCCGTAAACCAATTCATCGTAACCATCTCCGTCGACGTCACCGACACTCACACTATGGCAGCCCTGTCCGTCATAAGTTTTAGGATAATCATCCGAATCGAACTTCCATAATTTTTCCATATTGGCAAGTGTGGTATTATCATCGATGACGTCGCCTTTGGGATTATATTCCCATGCTTCGACCACAGACTTCGCATAGATACCCCTACATGCCATTGCACACATCTTAGGTCCGCGGGGAGTAGGCAGCAAACCGGCTGTAATACGGATACTGTTCGCTCGTTTCCAATAATTATCTCCTCAAGCCGTACTACTGTCTCCCAGAGGGATATAAGGCGCTCTTGCGATTTCAGCTCCGGTACGGCCGTCGAGTATAGACAGGAAGTCCACCTGTCCGCGAGGGAACGTTTGACCTGCCGGAATCTGCGGTCTGTAATCTATTATACCGTCTTTATTTACGTCACCGATTTTCTTACCGTCTCCGAATATGGTTCCTTCGGAGGTTTTTACGATTATTTCATCAACACCGTCACCATTCATATCTATTGTAGGGAAGCAAACGCCATTATAACTTACTATATTAGGTCCAAGAATAACGCTCCACAGGAATGTTCCGTCAAGTTCGTAAGCCTCGAGAATAACCGGACTATATATATCAGTATCCGAAGTACCTCCGTCTTCATCATCGTCGCCATCCTGACCTGTTGCAGATGCATTACGCCTGATAACCATCTGGTAATCGTCTCTTCCGAGAAGATGTCCCACAGTAGCATCGTTAGCCACATATTTTATACTGCCTCCTCCTAAATTAGGATCGGATGCTGTCTCTTTAAGATCGAATCTGGTATAGCAAAGACCACCTGATACCCTTTCCTGAGTAATGGTATAACGATCCAGTTCAACATCGTCATCTGCATATTTCAGTATGTAAGTTATATCCGCTGTCGGGAAATCAGTATCCTGGAAATTAGTAGTGTTAACGATCGGACCACTGTTGAGCTTCACTGTCTCGCCTCCCACCATCCGATACAGGTCGAACGCTGTCTCCTGAGTATCATTTAACAGCATCCTCCAGCTAATAAGAATCTTGCCGTTATCGTATCTGTGATAAGTATTGCCTGTCGATTTGTTTATCGAAGCAACCATCAATCTGCTGGTGCGTTCATCATTCGTCGAAAAATCCTTAGCATCCTGATATACTTTAATAACATCGGTAACTCCATTATATTCGTCGGTAATCATTATTTCACCGTACCTGTCTTCTTTGGAATAGTTAGGGAATGCCTGGAACCATAATTTCTGAGTAGCCAATTGAGATGATTCCGATTTCGCAAGGACAGCAGCCTCCTCTTCCGTAACCGGAGTAAGCCAGCTCATACCTTTTATTACCTCAGTAGTATAATCCGTATCGAGAAGAATTGCATAGACAGCGCCGCCTTTGGCATCGAATTCGAATACGGATTTAGAAACGATAAGCGTTCCATCAGCCAGCTGGCAAAGAACGAGTTTATCGGATTTGCCCGAGTTTTTGTCGATAAATGTTATTATTGCTTCACGGTTACCGTCTTCTTCAGGCAAAGCTTTTACATCGAAGCGAACCACGTCCGTGCGTATTGCCTTTGTTTCGGAAACACTGATCCACTCCGGTTCGTCTTCGATCTCTACATCATAATTTATATTGGTACGCAGTTCTACAGAATATACCTGTGCCTCATTATTAAGTGTTTGGTGGTTTTTTCCAAGCACCAAATAATCGTTCTGCGCCTGATAGATATAGATCGTTTCAGAAATGTTCCCGTCTTCGGTTTCGATAACCAGACTACCGTCACGTTTTTCGTATTCCCTGGATGTACCGACTTCTATATAAACATTTGATTTTTGCGATTTACTCTCAACACGGGTCAACCAGGTGTGTTGTTCCGGAATGATAACATTAAAATCCATATTATGGTCAACCTCTATAACTATAGTTCCACCTTCAGGCCCCACCTCGAATTTGGCTGGGGTAAGAGTCATCGCTCCAGTTCTTTTCTGCGTAACCGTAAAATTTTTATCTCCTATAGTAAGTACAGTATTACGATCCTCAGTAAGCTCTTTTGAATCTACAGTTACACTGATAGTATGCGTTCCGCTTCCTCCGCTGGTCGGGTAAACGTTACACCAGTCTGTACCGCCTTCGATTTTCCAATCACCGTCGGCGGTCAGAATAAAAGTTTTCGTCCCTCCCGAGCTGAAAAATCCCAGGGAATTTACATTTAATTCCACATTCGAAGTCTTAACTCCGGTTTCTGTTTCGTCCTTTGTACATGCAGCAAACAGCACGGCAAAAGACGCGATAAATAATAAAAATCGTCTCATATTTAATTTAGTTAGCTTAAGTCAGTAAATATTAAATCATATTTTTTCACAAAAAAAATTAATCCGTTTTAATTTTTATAGTTCAAATGTTACATTGATTGTAACATTTGTAGCAATCTGAAGTTTTGAAAGAAAGCCTCCCCTGCAAGAGGCTTCCTTCGTGTTCGAAAATTTGAAAATTATGAAACTAGCTATGTGTGTTTAATCTCCTTCATTATCGATAATCGAACATATCTGAACCTAAATGATTCGGCTTGTTATATCCGTACAACGTATTCTTCATCGAAATTAAGAATATAAGTACCTCTCTTCATTATTAAAAGTTTTAAATTAACTATTGGCGGTTTTTAAATTTTAAATGTATACGACAAAATTAAAGTGAAATTAAAAATATATCACTGCTTATTTTTGCATATATATTGCGGATATTACCGCAAACCCGAAGTTTAAGCAAAATAGTTATATTTTATCTTAACTCACATTATATAACCCCTTAACCAAATTAAATAAAAAAGTAAAAGCAATAACCTTTATTCAGCGGCAATTTTTAACTTAAATGCATTAAAAATAAAATGCATAAAGAACTTATCAATTTGCACATATTTGCATGTTCTATGCGTATTTTAATTGGATTGATTTTAAAATTATGTCGGAAACAAACATATGAAATAACAACAAAAGTCTAAATCTCTTTAACGTTACAAATGATTTGCTTATCTTTGCGAACAGTTATCTTTTTTTTGCAAAAAAATTATTTTATGCCATGAGATATATAATGAATGAAAAACTGGTTATTTCGGAGAATAATCCCGTAAAGGCCCGCTTTTACAATTATGATTACTTTAAATATCCATGGCACTTTCACCGGGAATATGAAATAATGTATGTAAAAAAAGGATTCGGCAAATGTTTTGTCGGTGATAATATAGTACCGTATTCCGACGGTGACCTTATATTATTCGGGCCGAGCCTTCCCCACTATATGAGCAGCGACGAACTATATAAAAAAAGAGAATGCATATTGAGAACCGAGGGAACCATCATTCAATTCGAATATGATTTTATGCAGCATTCTATAAAGCATTACCCACAGTTCAGAAAGATTAAAAACCTTCTTGAGGATTCTTCACGTGGAGTGAAAATAAAAACGGCATATTCACCTACGATAGCTAAACTAACTGAGGAGATGCCGTTAAACAGCGGTATAGAGCAGATAACGAATTTATTGTTGTTGTTGAATGAAATATCGGGGATCAATGACAAGAGTTTTTTGAGTTCACAGCATTACGCCAGCACTTTAACGAATGTCATCAATACCAGACTTAATAAAATACTTTCTTATATAAATTCGAATTACACGAAAAAAATCAAACTTAATGAAGTGGCATCGGTAATAGCCATGAAACCTACTGCCTTCTGCAGATTTTTCAAAGACAGCACCAGTAAAACTTTCACCGAATACTTACTGGAACTACGTGTGGGTTATGCTTGTAAACTATTACTGTTGAAAGATATGAACATATCACAGATATGTATCGAATGCGGATTCGAAACAGTATCTCATTTTAACCGGATTTTCAAAAGAATTACAGGTTACAGTCCCACCACCTATCGAAACAATATGTTAAAATAAAAAATAACCGGTATGAAATTCACACCGGTTATTTACTCTTAATTATTTTAAAATTCCCTGAAAACGCGCAAATTCACTTTCGTTCTCGAAATAAGTTTTATCAAAAGTATGTTCTTTAGAATCGGCTGTAGTAACAACCAATTCTTCATCGTCCTCAACATATTTGACGTTGTTTATTTCCGATAATTTGAACGATACATTTTTCACGGCACCTTTCACCACATCTTTATAACTCACAGTGCCTTCCTCGATCACTATTGATCCGTCAGCAGTTTTCAATTTGGACTCTTTTTTAGTTTTAGCCAGAAAAGAGACGAAAAGCCCGATCCCGATAGCAATGAACAATAGCATGCTCCATGGATAATTAAGTATCTTTACGGATCCGAAAACTATATTAAAGGGATAAACTATCGGAACAATAATCAGCAGCAGCGGAGCAACAATTCCCCAAAAAATGTTAGAAAAAGCCATTTTGGGCTTATAGGTAAAAGTTTCTTTCATATAATTAAATAATTGGATTGTAGTATAAATATAAACAATTAAAATCTTTATGCAATATTTTTCTAAACAATTTAATTAAAATCCGTCAAATCAGACACTAATTATCTTCTAATTATGCTCTAACGGTTTTCTACTGCAGATGATATAAATCACACACTATTTTTGCATCGTAATTAAAAAGGAAATGGAAGATCATCATTATTTCAGAATCGGCAGATAGAGTGATCCGTTTTGCGTAAGCTGCGGGTACCGGACTGCGCAAAACTTCAAACCATGACTGTTTACACATTTACATTAAGACTCCTAATTGCATTCATCTGCGGAGGAATGATAGGCATAGAACGGCAGTTCCGCCAGAAAAATGCAGGACTGCGTACCAACACCCTGGTTGCCCTGGGTTCCGCTGCTTTCATTTTATTATCCGTTTCTTTAACCGGAAGTACCGGAGATCCCAGCCGCATTGCTTCACAGATAGTAACCGGCGTAGGCTTTCTGGGCGGCGGACTAATATTAAAAGACGGATTCAGCGTCAGGGGTCTGAATACTGCCGCGACAATATGGTGTTCGGCTTCGGTAGGCACCTTTGCCGGGCTCGGCCTAACAGTACAGGCAATGGTAATGGTAGCATTCGTTATAGCAACCCATGTGCTATTCCGCCCTCTCGGTTTTATGGTAGGTAAACATTTCTCTTTCAAGGAAGACAACACCAATATATATTACAGGTTCAGGATACGCTGCAAGGCACAGATCGAGAACCATATCCGGATAATGATGCTTAACACCATAAGTCTGGACCCACATCTCCAGTTACGTTCCCTAAAGAGTTGCGACGACCAGGATCCCTCTTACAGTTTTATAAAAGCGGAAATATTCTCCGCAGGCAAGCATGATATTATAATAGAAAAACTCGCGGCAAAACTGACAATGGAATACGGAGTCACCCAGGTCAGCTGGGAGATAAACGAACAGGCAGAAGAGTAAAACATTCTAATCAAATAACGCAGGTTTAACAATTTTCACCGCAGCCGCCGACCGCAACCGGCGGTTGTGTATTTTACTTGCATATTTAAATCTAAAAACGGACCGTAATTTCTCAAAAACGGACCTTTTTTCATATAAACGGGAAACACCGGGTATAATCATTGCTTTACGGTACGGTAATAGTTTAACAAAAAATCCAAATCTATGAATTTTAAATCATTACTGTTTTCAATAACTGCCGGTGTCTTGCTGTTTTCATGCAGTAACAAATCGGAAAATGTGGAAGAATCGAAACCGGAAGGTGTTCCTACCTACTTGAATCTTACGATCTCCCTTCCGGGACCTGCCTTGGGCAAAGCGCTGCCGGATGATTATAACCCCGACGGTATATACGAAGGCAACGACGGGGTTGAAACTCTCGACATTTACATGCTGAGTGCCGATGGCACCATAGAGGGCAAACGATTCTCCGGAACTGACATCTCATCGACAGGAAGCACGGTTTCTCCGAGCCAACCATTCAGAACGACATCCGGTTACAAAACTGTATATATCGTTCTGAACGACCCTAATCCTCTTGAAACATCCATTACTTCGGAAGACGATCTGGTCGATGTAACAGGCCTTGCACGCACACGAACAGTTAACGGCGTCAATTACGACATCATAACTATGACGGGTAAAAGCGACAGCAAGATATATATCGAGCCTGACATAACGGTCCAGGCTGTAAACAACGGTGCGAACAGGATATCAGTCGCCGTGAATCGTGTAGCGTCACGCGTAATAGTAACTTCTTCTGCTGCATCTACGATAGTGAATGGAGACGGAGTAACTCTCGGAACTGTTTCTAACGTTACATGGTCCGTAGCCCAGGGAACTACCGAGATATATTGGATCTCACAGCCGAATTATGTTAGTTACGGTTATAATTACGTACCTGCATTGGGCGAATATATTAACCAGGCGGATACGTACTACGACTACTCGGACCTTTCGACTCCTGTACCCGTACCAGCTCTTCCTGCGGCCGGCGACGGATATAAATCGCTTACGGGTAAATTCGTTTTCGAGAATACTCACCTTTACGGAGCGGATACCAGAACGACCGGATATAGAAAAGGCAACACGGCATATGTACTTGTAAAAACTGTTTTCACTCCCGACCCGGCGCAGATAGCAGACGGCGGAACGCTTACGAACGGGACGTTCTACGTAGGAGCTGCTGACGGAAATATTTATTCGTCGAAACAAGCTGCACAGGATGCAGTACAAAACCAGAAGGTTTCCGTTTATTCAGGAGGCAAGATGCTTTATTATGCATGGCTGAACCCGGACAGTATAACCAATCCTTTAAATTCGCCTGTTATAAGGAACAATATTTACCATATAAATATAACAGGATTCAGTTCGCTCGGATATAACTGGAACCCTCTCTATCCGGAAGATCCTGACACAACTACTCCTGAAAATCCGGATCCTAAACCGGGAAATCCGGACGAACCGGAAATTCCTATCGACCCTATCGATCCTTTGACTCCGGAGGAAACATATATGACCGTTGAAGTCACAGTTACCGACTGGTATGTTCATTCATACGATATAGAATTCTAAAATACACTTATCCCTACGGAGAGGAACATCTCTCCGTAGGGATCTTATTAATAAAGGTTTCAGATGATATCCCGCTTAAGATTCATAATTTTAACATTCTCACTGGCATTTATTTTCTTTCAATCGTGCATAAACGATGATAACGATTCGATGGAAGAGTGCAGTCAGGGGCTTTCTATCTCATTCTATTCCCGGACCAAATGCCAGGCTGAAGCGACCTATCCGGAGGTTAACGATCTTATGGTATTCATCTTCGACAAGAATGACATCCTGGTAAGATACAGTCAACTTAACGATATAAACACCGGTTCCGGATTCACTCATACGGAGGATCTCGAAAGCGGTCTTTATACCGTAACAGCCTGGTCGGGACTGAACGATTATCATTTCTTTATAAACGAGGTCGAAGAAGGCGCTACCAGTAAAGAAGACTTATTATTCAGTCTTGAAAGAAACGGAAACCAAGCGGTGTCTCTGGAAAATATAAACGTTTATTTCGGAGAGAGCAATACCGTATATGTGCAAGAAAAAACCAGCGGATCGGTATATGATAACATTGCGGTAAACATTCTGGAAGTAACCAACCGCATTACAATCACCGTCGAGGGACTGCCGGCTGAAGACGAATATGAAATTCTCATCGAGTCGGGCAACGGTTCGATGAATATCGATGGAGAGATCGCAGAAGATGAAACAATTATATACAATCCTGAAGAGATCTTAGATTCAGAGATACTGAAATCGAGATTTACTCTTTTAAAACTGGAAACAGGACCAGAATATACCATTATTATTAGAAATATTACCGAAGACAGCGAACTTTACAGAGGCAGCCTTCTGGGAGCTCTGATCCTGAAAAATCCATACGTCAATCTTAACTGCGACCACGATTTCACCATAAACTTCACAGCACACGATCAGTGCGACTGCGGCACTTATACCATAGCAGAGATATGGGTAAACAACTGGCTTGTGCACAGTTATGAAACCGAGATGTAACTGGAACCACCTGAAAAATGAGAATCAGTATAAAAAATATATTTTTACCGTTAACAGCAGTCTTATTGATTGCCGGATGCTCGGAAAAATCGCACATTGAACAGGACAATAATAAGACATCTTTGTTCCTGACTATCAGGGCTGCGACGTACAGCATCAACGAAGACGACATCTATTGGGAAGACCGCGTGGATGAACTTCGTATGATTATTTTCGAAGCGGACGGCGGAGATGTCGTATATAACGACAAAGTATATTTCCCCAACGGATTCGGTGAAAGGAGCAGATCGATAGCGATAGATCCCGGAAATTATGATTTTTATTTTATAGCCAACGAGACCGTTTACCCCGGGAATTTTGTGAACGCGTTACTTTCGATAACCAATAAAACGGATTTCACATCCGACAGTAGATTTCTGAATCTCGATTACGTTCCGGATTTTATTCCTGACGGTACAAGCGACGGGGGACGATTCCTGATGTCGGCAGTATACGAAGACATTACTATAGTCAGCGGAGGTACTGAAGCCAATCCACTTCCGCTTCCACTGCCCACGGCAAGGGTAGAACTTGTACGCTCTCTCGCTAAAATAGAGGGGATCTTCCGTAAAAGGGTTTCCGGCAGTACGATACCGGAAGGAACCATAACATCCGTTTACCTTGACAATGTGGCGTCCGCATTTTCAGTTCCTCCTCTGGATGAATTTTATACCGGAAACACCGAAACATCCGGTCCCGCATCATTGGAAAATTTCGACTACAGTAACGACAGCATCGGTTCCGTCGTGTTTTACATTCCTGAATTCCTTGTTCAGGAAGGCAGTACGTCCTTCACGGAACTTAACATCAACAACAATCTTTTCCCCATAGAGACCGACGACGAGAAGGGAGGCCTGGCAGAACAAAGACGCACAGTGGCCTCATTGTCTAATAATAGCGTGATCCGCAATTACCACTATATTATTAACGCCTACATAAATGCAGAAGGAGGTATACAAATATACATATATGTCGAACCGTGGAGCAAAGACTCGTATCTGTATATCTTCCATGGGGATCAGCATATCACGATTCCTCCCGTTATTCCGACGGACTCAAGTATCATATTCCCTACCGAATGCGGTAAGATAGAGATGCACAACAATCTCGAACATCTTTCACAAGGGTTACTGGGTGCATACAACGACCAAATCATATGGTACGATCCGGAAACAGGCGGTCCGAGGATCCAACGCGGTGACCCTCCGTACTACTGCGAACAGAAATACGGAGAAGGATGGAGGCTGATAAACTCCTGCGAACTACTCTCCTACCTTGCATACTGCGACATCGCATATAACATATGGACATCGAACACCTGGCTCGCAGATGGATACGACATGCCGTATTATTCCCTTCCGTTCAGGCAGGAAGCACAGTCCCTTCTGGAATTACTTACCGGAACGGACCTCTCCAGCTCGGTTCTTTACGATGTGAATAATCATCAGGATGTACTCGCGGACGAAAAAGTAGGTATAATCGACAACTATTTTACCCCCGGCGATATCATGATCCGAGAAGAAGATTTTCCCGGCGGATGCCCGTTCGAATCCCCTCCGGGAACATCGGCAAACGAATCCTGGTATTACAACGAGGTATCGATACAAGTAAAGGCATATTGGTACGGCGCTTCGGAATATATCACACTTGCCGACCGGGACAACTGGTATCTGGTACTTTATCACGAATTCCGAAGATACGATTACAGTAGTACCGTATCGAGATGCGTAAGGACAGTAGATTAAAATAATATGCGTAAAATAATTTACATAACGTTATTGCTATTAATATACGGATGTACGAAAGAATCTCCTCTCGTTGAGATTCCGGATGACAACGCTTTAACTATAAGGCTATCCGGTTCGGAATTCTCCACAAAAACAGTGGACGAAGATAATCCTGCATCCGAGCAGATAATTAACAGCGTCGCCATAATGATGACCGAACCGTCTAGCGACGAGATTACCCATAGTTTTATAGGAATAGGTTTCAGCAGGGGTGACGACCACTGCATAGTATCGCTTCCATTAGAACCCGAGGAATTGGGGACGAAAGACATTCACGTAGTTACCAACTACGGCAATGTAGACCTGGCTTCTATAACCACCATCAGCCAACTCAAAGAGACCAAAACCCCGGCAGTAAATAAAACTAACAATCTTAATACCGCAACGGGATTCTGTATGTACGGGATGACATCCGCTTATGATTTTGTCAATTCGGAAGATTCTTACGTGAATGTTACGGTAGAACGGACCTGTGCCAAGATGAGATTTACCATGTCCTTTCCTGACGACCCTGATCTAAGTACCGATAATTCATTCCTGATAACCAATGCGGCGAGCTATACTTATATTATCGAGACAATTGGCGGAATAGCCCTTCCGTCCGAATCATATTTCAATTTCGCAGCTCCGTTAGAGCTTGTATCCAACGTCAACGGGGAATATATCGGAACAACGTACGTATACGAAGCTTCCTCCAAGCCCACAGTATATTTTTACACACATTTCAGCGGTTCTACAGAGGAACAAACATTCATAACTACTTTACCGCTGCCGGTCCGAAACTATTTCTACGACATCACAGTACAGATATACGAAGATAACGACACCCGGACCATGCACAGAAACTACCGGATAAAAACGGAAATAACCGTGTACGACGGCAACGGTAAAATCATTTCATAATAACTCGAAGAAAAAAGAGAAGCTCGCGCTTCTCTTTTTTATATAAGGTTATTCTCTTTCAGCAATTCGTAAATTATCGTTCCTTTACTTTTTTCTATCAGTCGTTTCTCAATCCTTTTCAGGAGGAACGGCTGTTTCATCTCAGTCAGCTTTTTACCGTCCGTCAAACAGGCCGATCCCCTTATAAGTTCCCTCACATCGAATGCCGAAGCAAAAACTTCCGGCACCCCCCCCGATCTATATTCAAGAGTGTGTATACCGCTTCCATGGCGGTACGTACGGAATATTCCGTAGTGAAGACCGTGTCCCTGGAAGTTTCGGCAAAATTCCCTATAAACGCCAGATTCACAGAACCGTCAGGAACAACCAGCGGTCGGTCACCTATTGCGCGTGGCATAAAGTAAGACATTACGTACGGCATCATACAGGGGCCCGTGTTGGCTGAATTCATTGCGAGATCATGTATTTCCGCTTCCGGAACACCCATATGGTACAGCCATTCTTCGGCAATCTCTATACCAGTACAATCCTGCATCGGTTTCTTAACGTAATTTCCCGGCTTATCAGAGAATAATCCGTAAACCCACACTACAAGATCGTTTTTAGGCTGGGACCTGAAATGAGGCTGGCGGTTGAGCGTATAACTCATCAACCAGTTCGAATCTTTTACCGTCACGATTCCTCCTGTCACAACTTTGCCGGCAAATGGATCCCGTTTTGAAATTTTCTGAATATATGAAGGTATTTTATTATCAAGGGTAGTAACCGTTGCGGAAGCGAAGGAGGTCTGCGGAATATTGGAGCAGAATTTTTCCGGTTTGCCGAATGCTGCGTCCTGTGCCGCAATATTCTTCCAAAGCGTCCAGCTTCCTCCGGGAGAATTGTTCAGGACGGCAGGATTATTCTGGTCACCGTATGTGGAACTCTCGGTAATGCTTCCGTTCGTAACGAAAACAAGATCGTTATCCGTTAACAATATTTCATCCTTCGTGGTGCTTCCTTTCTCCAGAATAATTTTTTTTCGCAGTTTTTTTACCGGGGGCAATTTCTATTTCGATATTGACGACGCGTGTCTCGTAATAAAAATTCACACCATGACTCTCGAGGAATTTAACCAAAGGCAGAACCAGCGACTCATATTGGTTATATTTTGTAAATTTCAATGCAGATAAATCCGGCAGACCGTCCACATGGTGAATGAACCGGGCAATGTAACGGCGCATCTCCATAGCACTGTGCCAATCTTCGAAAGCGAACATCGTGCGCCAATACATCCAGAAGTTCGATTTGAAAAAATCCTTAGAAAAAACATCGGTGATCTTTTTGTCTTTAAGCTCTTCTTCCTATGTGAGAAATAATTTAGTTATCTCTTCGAGTGATTTTTCAGTCAGAGTGAACTTACCCTCCGTATGACCGTCCTGACCTCTTTTTTCTATGGCGCGCATATAAGAGAAATTAGGATCTTCCTTATTCAGCCAGTAAAACTCATCGAGTACCGATGCTTCCTCCACTTCGAGCGAAGGCACGGACCGGAAGAGATCCCATAAGCATTCGAAATGATTTTCCATTTCACGCCCTCCCCGGATAATAAATCCGCGCGAAGGATCATATATGCCGTCGAGGGAGCCGCCGGGCAATTTAAGTTCTTCAAAGATATGGATCTTATCTCCCTTCATCTGCCCGTCCCGAATGAGGAACGCCGCGGCTGCCATAGAAGCCAGTCCAGAACCGATAAGATACGTTTTTTTTTCCATCGACTCCCGCAGGTTTTTTAGGTCTTGCGAAGGCTTCGTAATTTCCGTTGCTGTAATACATAATATTTTGGTTTAAAATTGTCTTGTTCGGCAATTAATTACCGAACAAAGACAGTGCCGCCCGGGAAAATAGAATTACAAACTTAACCATTAATCGGTGTGCGGAAGATGTCAACACGGCTACAAGAGTTCTATGGAGCTAAAATTAACGTTAAAAGGTCCCATTTTCACAATATTAAAGTCTATGGATATAATCTATACAGTCCTAAATTTATAGATATGAAATATACTTTACGGATCTCTGAAAACTTTTTTTCAAATCAGATGTGTTATAACGGCAATTAATGTCCTGAAGCCTTCAATTTAAAATATCCCCAAATAATACCAAACAGAACCGCATATTGCAGTGATAAGATTAATTTAATGGAGCAACAGGAATATCCGCTTGTTACGATATAAGAGGCATTAAGCACCAACATTTACTTAAAAAGAATTGATATTTTAAAAATGAATACATAAGTTGCATAAAAATTTATTTACAAAAATTAAACTTAAACCTATGAAAAATTATTTAGCTGAAATGATAGGTACAGCGGTACTTGTACTTATAGGATGCGGAAGCGCCGTATTCGCAGGAACTGTACAACCGTTCTTTTCCGTAGGAACATTGGGAGTAGCATTTGCATTCGGTCTTGCCGTGGTCACTATGATTTATACAATAGGGAAGATTTCCGGATGCCATATTAATCCGGCAATAACATTGGGGATGCTTCTTTCAGGAAGGATAAACGGAAGGACGGCCTGCAATTACATGATCTTTCAGTTCCTGGGAGCATTGATCGGATCGGCAATCTTGTTTATTATCGCAAAAGATTCCGGATCATCAACGACTTATACCGGAGCTAACGGCTACACCAACCTCCTTCCGGCTTTAGTGGCAGAAATTGTTTTTACCTGTATTTTCGTAACGGTTGTATTAGGCTCCACGTCCAAGGGTGCCGAGAATAAATTTGCCGGTTTGGCAATAGGTTTGGCTCTGGTTATGATACACATCGTATGTATTCCGATCACAGGTACTTCCGTAAATCCGGCAAGAAGCTTCGGGCCTGCCGTATTCGAAGGCGGCAAAGCCCTGTCGCAGCTATGGTTGTTTATAGTAGCACCTTTGGTAGGCGGTTCGCTGGCAGCCGTATTATGGAAGGCTTTAGACAATAGTAAATAATAAAAAAATGCTCCATATACGGAGCATTTTTTATTTTATCTACTTAAGAGTTTATTTATCTTTTCCAGCATTATTTCGCACTTTTCCTGAATAGCGGCATTATCGGAATGTAGCGTTTTGTTTTGTGCCGAGAGGTTTTCAATGCGTTCATCAAGTTCTGCAAGCTGGCTCCTTAATTTCCGGATTTCTTCTGCCTGATAACCTGTCCTGGATTCCGCTACATATTTTAAACTCTCCAGATTTATATTGATCGGCCCCTGTATCTTTTTGAACATATTTCCTTTCCCGGAAAATAGCCATTTCTCCTGTATACCAAAGGTTTCACTCCATATTTCAGCACTTTCCTCATCGAACGGTTTTCCATTGAGATGCTCTCTGACCACGGTTAGATCCACGCCCAAACTATCCGCAGCCTGCTGTTCGGTTATAGATAATTCGGCAAAATATTCACGCAGTTCGTTTCCTATCGCCACCTCATCATTTAGGTTCCTACGTTCACCCAACACAAGCCAATTGGCATCCAATTCTGGAAAACTCGTCAGAATTTTAACCAATACATCGAAACGTGGATTACCTCCGCGTATTCCTACCATATTCTCGATCACAGAAGGAGAGAGTCCGACACGACTTGCAAATGCGCTTTTGACTCCATTACTATATTTCTTTATTAAAAATTTAACCCTATCCTGGATCATTTTGCTTATTTTTTTCTTATGCATTTGAGTAAATAATCTAACTAAAATTTGTATATTTACTCGAATGCGTATAAATTTGTCTTGTAAAAATGTATTAACAAAATTGTTTGCGACCAAATATAATATTTGTGCGCCACAAAAACAAAATTATGCACCTAAATAACAATAATTATGGTTAAAACTACATTTAAAGAATATTACGATTCTTTATCTACCGAATCGCCAAAGGGCAGGTTTGTAAAAAGAATTGCGAAATTAACCTGTCGCTCGGAAGCTACGGTCAGAATGTGGCTATCCGGCCGGCAAAAACCGGATGAACTGGCAAAAAAGATTATTGCCCAAGAATTAGGAATACCCTCGGAATTACTTTTCCCTGAATAAAAATAACTTAATTATGAAAGCAACCCTCTTGCGTTCCGATTCACTCTTGCCAGGCGAAGTGATCAAAGTAATGAGCAACAACGAAGAGTTCTATTCTATTATAGAATCCATAACCAAAGACGGAAATCTTCTGCTTAATACCGGAACGAATAAAATCGAAATTCCCGCAGTAAACTGCATCTCAAATGCTTCTGATATATTCAACAATTATCAGATCAATATCAGGATCACAGAAAAGTTTTCTGAACGGCAGGTAATTATCAATATGGGAATCGAGTCTATAGTAAGCGATTACTTCAGGAACAAAGGAATATTTTCCGAAAATCCTGTGGATTATTTAAAATTTTTGCGGAATAAAATCCGAGAAGTAACAGGAAATGATAATTACATTATATCATTAAAAAAAACTTTTTAATCCGGCAAATCCAGACAATTTACTCTATTTATTTTTAGATTGACATTTTATTGATTTCATTGCGTTATCCATTGGTATTCTTTTTGCAAAAAAGAGTACCAAAATGGTTATTATGGAACAAAAATTAATACTACAAATTGTCAGCGCGCTTGCAGAAAGCGTCTACTATTTTAATACCTACATTAAAACTAACGGCAACAAAAAAGAATCTTCTTTGGAAAAATGCAAGGACTCATCTCTTGATGCTTTAAGGAATTTCGGTTACAGGTCAGAATCCCAAACCAAAAGAACTATAATGGACTTAAGAGAAGAATACATAAAATGTAAGGAATATGCAGATATCCCTGAAGATTTACAGAACGCATTAAATACAACTATAAATCTTTGCGATAAATATCTGAATGATAATACGGAATGCAATTGTTCCGAGAATTGCAGCTGTGGAGATGATTGCCAGTGTGACGACGACTGCATATGCAAGAGTCATGGATGTGGTGAAGACAGATATATGTATTAAATAATGGACTTATGGAAAATATTGAGGAGATAGTAAACAGTGGTTCGACAAGATTCATAATAAGCGCACTGGTATTTATTGGAGCTGTTATAATAGTGATATTTTTTATAGATACCTGGTTAAACGTCTTAATAAAAGAGCGGCAAAAACAGAGAGCCAAGTCGATAACTTCGTAGTGGATATGCTTAAGATGCCGATATTATTTCTGCTTTTATGGATAATGTTGAAAATTTACACCAAAACAAGTTTTTTCGACACCCAGTATCAGCACCTAATCGACCATGCAATGGAGATCCTGCTTATAATTACCATAGGTTGGATCGTTATCAAAGGGATACGCATTTTATTTTATTATCTCGAACGTAAAGTAAAAGAAGAAGCTAAAACCGGTCTCGAAGCCCAGAGCAGTGTAACTAAATTCTCTATTTTCGAATGCATAATCATAAGTTTAATAGCAGTCATCACAGTAGCTATCTGTCTTATGACCTTCGACCAGATTCGTTCCGTCGGCATCAGTCTCCTGACATCTGCCGGTATACTCACCGCTGTGGCAGGTCTTGCCGCTCAAAAAAGTCTCTCCTCCATAATGGCCGGCATTCAGATCGCAATAACCCAACCGATAAAACTGAACTACGTAGTTGTTATCGAAGGACAGAACGGTACAGTAGAAGAGATCAATACAACTTATGTAGTTGTAAAAATCTGGGACAAAAGAAGGCTCATATTACCGATTAATTATTTTCTCGAAAATCCTATCGAAAACTGGACAAGAAACTCATCCGACTTACTTGGCTCCGTATTTTTATATGTTGATTTTTTGATGCCTATAGAACCTCTAAGGACACATCTACAGGAAATCATATCCAATAATCCTCTTTGGGATAAAACAGTGGCAAATATAAATGTAACCAATATGCGCGAAGATTCCATGGAACTTCGTATATTACTAAGCAGTCCGGATTCAGGCAAAAGCGCTGATCTTCAATTCTATGTTAGGGAAGAGATGATAAAATTCATACAACAGAACTATCCGCAGTATTTTGTCAAAAGAAAAGTGCTGGAATTTCAAAACAATGAATCTCCCCTTGCTGAAAATGGATTCCCGCAAAATAATAAATCAAACCATGAATAAAAAATTACATAATAATATTCAATATTAAAAAAATTTATTTTTCTATTTTAAGATACTGACATACAGAGTTAAAACAAGTTTAAAGGCGGTAAATACCGCCTTTTTTAATTATGTTCTAAATATTTTCTAATAAAAAACATCATTTAAAAATAAACTTTTTGTTACATTTACATTATAGAATGGCTTATCCCACACCAATTGATTATACCATAGACTTTTTATAAAGTTCATAAATAAATAGCAGGAAATGAAAAACGAATTGTTGTATGATAATTTTATTGAAGAAGTCCGGTGTAGAGTACCAGAAAACGAAAAAATATCCAATGTACTTGCCGATATTCTTCTTATAGAGAAAGAAGCCGTTTACCGGCGACTAAGGCGGGAAGTTCCGTTCACGTTCTCTGAAATTGCCGCGATATGCACCAAAATGAGAATTTCTTTGGATTGCATAATCGAGTCTCTCCCAAGCACATCCAGACCTTGCCAATTTATTATCAATGAATTCATCGAACCTGATGAAGTAAACTATAAAATGATGGAGAATCTTCTGGATCTCTTCAGCATGAACCAGGTATACAATAAAAATGAAATAGGTATGTGCTGCAACATCCTTCCACAATGTATATATCTTGGATACGAACATATCACTAAATTTATATTTTTCAAATGGAAGTCCCTGTATAGTAAGACAAAAGAAACACGTCCGATGTCCAAACTCGTTTTTACAGACAGAATGAAAAACATACAGGAAGAACACCATCGCGCTTATCGCCGCTTGGATCACCTTGTAATGATATGGGACAAGAACATACTTAAAAACTTAATAACAGATGTAAATTATTTTTCTACGATAAGACTGGTACCTAAAGAAGAAAAAAATCTTTTAAAAGAAGACATAAAAAAACTGATAGACGATATGGAAATTCTTGCGGAGAAAGGAAAATTCGACTCCGGTACAAAAGTGGATTTTTACATATCCAACATAAATTTCGATACTACAGCAGTTTATGCAGAAAATGAAATGTATAATTTAGGAATGATAAAAACTTTCACCTTAAATACAGTTACAACAGTCGACGACTATGCTTATGAAACCATAAAAAGTAATATCAGCACAGTGAAAAGAGTATCTACCCTCATTTCCGAAAGTGGCGAACAACAAAGAATTTTATTCTTCGACACTCAAAGGGAACTCGTAGAAACGATGATGTAATTAGTGTATCTGATTAAACAAATGCGCCGGAATTATCCTTAAGTGATTTCGGTGCATTCTTATTTTCGGGATAACGCTGGATTTAAGGTATCACTTTTGGTAATAACACCATAAAAAGACAGAGAGAGACCGTTAGTAAATCACCTATCTTAAAAGTTTTAGTAATTTTATCGCCTTATGGCAGAAAACCGAACGGAGAACATAAAAGGCAAACTTGCTGTCCTGCCGGATCTTCCGGGAGTTTACCGTTTTATAAATAAAGACGGTAAGGTTATTTATGTAGGCAAAGCAAAGAACCTTAAAAAAAGAGTCAGTTCTTATTTTGTGGACTCCCGTCATAAAGAGAACCGCAAACTCGTTGTACTCGTAAAAAATATCCATGACATAGAACACACGGTTGTCGAGTCCGAAAGAGATGCACTTTTTCTCGAAAACAATCTCATCAAAACGCTCAAACCGAGGTATAACATTCTCCTTAAGGACGATAAGACCTATCCGTGGATATGTATAAAGAACGAACCATTTCCCCGTGTATTTATGACCAGAAAATTCGTCCGCGACGGTTCACGTTATTTCGGCCCTTACTCTTCCGTATATATACAAAAACAAATATTGGAGCTGATAAGAAATGTTCACACCATAAGAACGTGTTCGCTTAATTTGGATCCAGAAAAAATACGTAATGGTAAATACAGCGTTTGCCTCGAGTATCATCTCGGCAACTGCAAAGGCCCGTGTGTGGGAAATCAATCGGAAGAAGATTACGGCAAAAATATTTCTTTAACGGCAGACATTCTTAAAGGTAACATGAAAAACGTCATAAATTACATGACAGAGGAAATGAACCTGGCCGCAGCTAATATGAATTTCGAACTTGCACAGAAAATAAAGAACAGGATCGAGGAGGTACGCAATTATCAGAGCAAAACGGTGATCGTAAACAATGCATTGATAAACCTGGATGTTTTTGCTCTTTTGATGGAAGACGGGAATGCCTACAGCAGCTTTATGAGAATAAAGAACGGCGCCGTAATAAATTCCTATTCCATAGAAATGGAATTGGGTGTGGAAGAGACCGAAGAGGATGTTTTATCTTTCGCTATCTCGGAATTCGACAGGCAGCTGGAAGGCGGTATTCAAAAAGAAATACTTGTTCCATTCATACCTAATACCGAGCTTTTTCCGGAAAAACAATTTTCTGTTCCGAAAAAAGGAGACAGGCTCAAACTACTGGAGCTCGCGGAAAAAAACTGTCGTCTATATCGAATAGAAAAGATAAAATATATTGAAAAAACCGACCCTCAGCGACATACCAACCGGATAATGTCACAAATGCAGAAAGACCTTTATCTGGATGTTCCACCATATCATATCGAATGTTTTGATAACTCTAATATTCAGGGTACCAATCCGGTAGCAGCCTGCGTAGTGTTCCGGAACGGCAAACCGTCGAAAAAAGAATATCGACACTTCAATATTAAAACCGTCATCGGTCCGAACGACTTCGCTTCGATGGAAGAGGTAATTTTCAGACGATACAAAAGACTTCTCGAGGAAGGAGGCGATCTTCCTCAATTAATAGTAGTGGACGGCGGTAAGGGACAACTCAGCATTGCATACAATACTATAAAACGACTGGGATTGGATGGCAGAATAGCCATTATAGGATTGGCTAAAAGACTTGAAGAAGTATTTTATCCGAATGACAGTGTTCCGCTCTATCTGGACAAAAATTCCGAAACACTTCGGATACTTATGCACATTCGCGATGAGGCTCATCGTTTTGGAATAACTTTTCACAGGCAGAAACGTTCCATCAATTTCATCAAATCAGAACTGGAACTTATTCCTGGACTCGGCCCGAAAACCATTGAGAAACTTTTAAAAAAGTTCAAAACGATTTCAAAGATAAAATCCGCAACGCTGGAGGAAATATCCGAAGTTATCGGGAATGCTAAAGCCGGAGCTGTTAAAGAATATTTTCCTAAAGAATAAATATTTCAGAATATCCATAAATAATAAAAAAGGCACTCCGGTTGGGATGCCTTTTTTATTATTTAATATAACTTTCTATTTAGCGTAACTAATCGATCTGGTTTCACGGATTACAGTGATCTTAACCTGTCCGGGATAAGTCATTTCGTCCTGGATCTTTTTAGCGATATCGTGCGATAACTGTTCGGCTTTCTGATCCGTTATTTTTTCACTTCCTACGATAACACGCAGTTCGCGTCCTGCCTGGATAGCATAAGTCTTTATAACGCCCGGATAGGCCATAGCCGTATCTTCCATTTCCTTAAGGCGTTTTATATATGACTCCATAACTTCCCGCCTTGCTCCCGGTCTCGCACCTGAAATAGCGTCACAAACCTGAACTATCGGAGCTATCAACGAAGTCATTTCGGTTTCATCATGGTGAGCACCGATGGCATTTACGACTTCCGGTTTTTCTTTATACTTTTCAGCGAGTTTCATACCGATAATAGCGTGCGGCAATTCCGGTTCGTCATCTGGCACCTTACCTATATCATGAAGCAACCCTGCCCGTCGTGCGATTTTCGGATTTAGTCCGAGCTCGGCAGCCATTATACCGCAAAGGTTAGCAGTTTCGCGCGAGTGCTGCAAAAGATTCTGTCCATAGGAAGAACGGTATTTCATCTTACCGATAAGTCTGATAAGTTCCGGATGCAATCCGTGTATTCCGAGATCGATAGCAGTACGCTTTCCGACTTCGACGATCTCTTCTTCTATCTGTTTCTGAACCTTAGCAACAACCTCTTCGATACGGGCAGGATGAATACGTCCGTCCGTAACAAGTTGGTGGAGCGCAAGTTTTGCAATCTCTCTTCTTACAGGATCGAAGCCTGAAAGAATAATAGCTTCCGGCGTATCGTCTACTATTATTTCAACTCCCGTAGCAGCCTCGAGTGTACGTATATTACGTCCTTCACGTCCGATTATACGACCTTTGACTTCATCGCTGTCGATATTGAAAACCGTGACGGAATTCTCGATTGCAGCTTCGGTCGCAACCCTTTGGATAGTTTGTATAACTACCTTTTTCGCTTCTTTGCTGGCAGTCATTTTCGCCTCTTCCATGACTTCGTTAATATAGGTCATGGCACTCGATTTAGCTTCCGCTTTCATGGATTCCATCAGGGAGTTCTTCGCATCTTCGGAGCTCATACTGCTAATTTGTTCAAGCATGGTAATCTGCTCTTTAAATTTCTTATCGAGTTCTTCTTTTTTAGACTCAATGTTCTGCAACTGCGCCTCCAGCTTATCCATTTGGGAATTAAGATTCTTATCTTTTTTGTGGACTTCATCGATCTGTTGGGACAAGCTGCGCTCTTTTTCCTTGAGTTTAGCCTCGATCTGTACGATCTTTGAATTCCTGTCGTTAACTGTTTTTTCATGTTCCGCTTTAAGTTGTATAAAGCGTTCTTTAGCTTGAAGGATCTTTTCCTTTTTTATCATTTCCCCCTCTACTTCCGCTTCTTTTACCATATTCAACCGACGTTTTTCAGTGGTTTTCATTACGGCAAAATATGTTGCGAATCCTGTAGCGGCTGAAACGACAATAGCTAATATTACAATAGTTACTATTACCATAGTTTTAACTCATTTTATATATATTATTGGTTAGTGTCATTTAAAAATAATAATCCCGCATTGGATTCCTTTTATGGTTCGACGAAAATCTCTATATCGTCATTTATGAGGACTCCATATAAATCGCAAACGTCCAATGTCCCCCCGTAGGAAGAACCTTATCTCTAAGGTTAAGGCCTGTTTTTGATAAAACGAGTAATCCCCAATTTTTTTATTGTTAGTTTTCGCAAAGCAAAAAGGAATCAATGCGGGAATGTCTTGATTTCTTATATTTTAAAGAACCTTTAAGTAAATTTATTTGAGTAAGTCGTCCAATTCGCTTTCCAACTTTCTCAAATCTTCAGTAATAGGAGAAACATCTCCTTTACTTTCATTATTTATATTCGCCAGCGCAAGCTGAAGCGACGTCATTGCCAGATAATTTTCAAAGTCAGCACTGTAGCTTTTACTGTATAAAGTTACCAATTCATTAACATTTTTGGCTGCTTTACGGTACTTTTCCTCGTCCTTACGATCTATCGTAAGTGGATATTCCCTTCCTGCGATTTTAAGTACTATCCTTATTTTACCTGTCATGTTTTATCAATACTTGTTCATCAGATCCAGACATTTATCAACTTCCCGCAACAATTTGTTGACCCTGTCCCTTGCAGGTTTTATTCCTCCCGACACAGAACTAATTCCTCCGCTCAACTCCAGAACCTTTATTCTTTTTTCAAGTTCCGATATTCTGCATTCCATGTCTTTTTTTTCGGCAGATAATTTTTCTTTTTCCAGCTTCAATTTATCCAAAGATACAAATAGTTTCTGCCTCTCGGCTACTATGTCGTGCATCCGTTTTTTAAGCCGTTCAATTATCTGTTTAGCTTCCTCCATAACTAATATACTCAGTATCGGTCAGAAATCCCACTCCGTATCCGATTAAACAATACGAACCATTATGGTTTACTTTGTCAAAGATAGATATTTTTCCTTAACTATCAAAGTGGTCCTTGTACAACCTCTGCGTAAAGGTCATAATCGTCGGCAGAAGTTATCTTTACATCTAAGAACATTCCCGGAATAAGATTTTTAGCGGATTTAACCAATACCTCCTGATCTACCTCCGGAGAATCATACTGGGTTCTGCCCACAAAATATCCACCTTCTTCCCGGTCGATTATTATTCTTTGAATGGATCCGATCATATTAACGTTTTTTTTCAAAGAGATGTTATTCTGCAACGACATAATTTTATCCACACGATACTGTTTTATTTCGTAAGGGATATTATCCGTAAGGTTATTCGCGGAATACGTACCTTCTTCTTCTGAATATGGAAAAACTCCGAGACGCTCGAATTTCATTTTTTCGACAAATTCAAGTAGCTCGGAAAAATCTTCTTCGTCCTCACCGGGGTATCCGGTAAGAAGGGTTGTACGTATAGCTATATCAGGTATTTTAGTTTTTAATTTCCGTATAAGTTCGTACGTTTCTTCTTTTGTATTTCCCCTTTTCATCGCTTTAAGCTGCGAATCGCTGATATGCTGGAACGGGATATCAAGATATTTGCATATTTTCGGCTCTTCTGCCATTACATTGATAACGTCATCAGGAAACCCTGAAGGATATGCATAATGAAGCCTGATCCATTCGATCCCGTCGATACGGCATAATTCTTTCAACAGATCGGCAAGCCTTCGTCTGCCGTAAAGGTCAACACCGTAATAAGTGGTATCCTGTGCAATGACTATAAGTTCTTTCACTCCATTTGCCGCCAGTAACCGACTCTCCTCCGTGAGAGTTTCGATAGGCTTGGAATCATGTTCTCCACGAATCAAAGGTATGGCACAGAAGCCGCATTTTCGATTGCATCCTTCCGATATTTTAAGATATGCATAATGCGATGGAGTCGATAAAAATCGCCCGGGATCATTCTCTATATACTGGCCGCCTAATTTTTCGACTATATCGGCCGTATTACGAACTCCGAAAAATTCATCCACTTCAGGTAGTTCGGTTATAAGTTCGTCTCGGTATCTTTCAGACAAGCAACCCATTACGAACAGATTCTGAATTTTCCCTCGGGTCCTTAGTTCGGCGAATTGGAGTATGGTATTTATTGATTCTTCCTTGGCATCACCGATAAAACCGCAAGTATTTATTATTACCGTATCAGCACCTTCAGGCGAATCATAAAAAACTTCAAAGCCGTTTTTATCAAGCTGGGACATCAGATATTCCGAATCGACTATGTTCTTGGAACATCCGAGCGTGATAATATTTATTCTGTGTTTCTTCATTTTATAAAACAAGGGCTGACCTTTTCAGGAACAGCCCTTCTAAAATATATAATTTATATTAGTTTATTCCCAGATCTGCTTTAACCAAAGGTAAAATATCGATCATCGTAGTTTCATCGATATATAATAATACTCCTACACCTGCATCAAGAATAGCCGTAAAATTATTTGCTTTTGAAACTCTTTCGATTGCAGCCTGTGCTTTTTCAAATACCGGAGCCATAAGGGTTCTTTGCGCTATTTCCAGGTCTTCCTGTGCATCCTGCTGGAATTGCTGCATTCTGACCGAAAGATCCTGAATATCTTTTTCCATCTGAGCTTTCACGGAAGGAGTCATAGTAGCGACATCCCTGTTATAATTCTGATACTTATTATTCAATTCTACATTCATTTCTTCGAGTTGCTGTCCGAGTTCATTGGATAAAGCGTCCAGTTTAACCCTTGCCGAATCGGTTTCTGGCATAGCAGACAATAGCTCATTGGAATTTATATAGCCCAATTTTATTTGTTGTCCTTTCAATGAGTTGCCGCTAAATACAAAAACAGCAGCAACCAGAATGATTTTGACAACTGAGAATCTGATTAAGTTTTTCATTAACATATTTTTATTTAGTTTTCCTGCAAAAATAATATAAATTTACTGAATACCTAAAGATTTAAGGATATCTTGCGTGATATCAAGAGTTTGATTATAATAAACAATGGATGCACTATTAGCAATATCTATTATCATATCGTAATCACCGGATTTAGCAATATTATCTATAGCTGTAAATACCCTCTCCTGAATAGGTCTTAAGAGTTCGATGCGTCTTTTCATGACACGCCCCTCCATTCCGAAATACTCCTCCTGAGCAACTTCCAATTCCTGTTCAAGAGTTATTATATTATCCTCGACGCGCTGTCTCGCCGTTTCCGATAGATTGCTTTTCTGGAACTGATAGCGGTCATACATCTCCGATATCTTATCGTATTGGGCATCGATCTGGTCCCGGTATGTTTGAGTCAGTTTATCGAGTTCCTCTATTGCACTGTTATATTGTGGAATAGCCTTAAAGATCAGTTCAGTATTAATAAAAGCATACTTTTGTGCAAAAACTCCTGTGGTTATAAACAAAGCTGCTGCCAATAAAAATATCTTTTTCATAATAATAATGTTTTAATTAGTTCAGATTTTATCTTAATAGTTAGAATTGCTGTCCAATTAAAAAGTGGATCTCGCCCTTACGTCCTGCACCATTCTGCGCCCTGTCGAATCCATATCCCCAGTCCGCTCCGATCATTCCGACTATCGGTAAATAAACCCTAAGTCCGAATCCCAGAGAACGTTTCAGCAGAAACGGATCTATATTTCTCACTTCGCTGAACGCATTACCTCCTTCGGCAAATACCAAGCCATATATGGTCGACGAAGGTTTAAGAACGAACGGATACCTGAGTTCCAACGTATATTTGTTATAAGCCCTTGCATAGGCATTATTAGGAGTTAATGCAGCATTGCCGTAACCTCGCAAACCGATAACATCCACACCGTAAAGATTATATCCGGACAATCCGTCACCTCCGACTTCATAGCCCTCGAATGGAGAAGGTTTATGTTTATTATAGCTTCCGATGAAGCCGAGTTCCGCTTTAGCCCTTATTACGAGATTCCCGCGTGCATCAAGAGGAAAATACCAGTCAGCAAGGAAATGCCATTTATGATATTCGATCATTTTATAGCGCGACTGATCCGATAGGCTTGCACTTTTATAATCCTTACCGTCAAAAAGTGAATATGGCGGAGTCAGGGTCAAAGAAACCGACAGCTCGGATCCGGTCCTTGGATAAATCGGTTGCCCAAGTGTATTACGTGAAAAAACCGTTTTAAGTGCTATGATATTCGAAGTACCGTCAGAGATAATGAAACTATCCCAATCCTTCAGATTATACGATTGATACATGAGTTCGTGGTAAAGAGAGAAGTTCCTGTCAGGCCAGTTCAATCTTCTTCCGAACCCTACAGAGGCACCTAATGTACGGAAGTGCTGAGAACCGGATTGCCATGCATAATATGCATTCGTATAATTCGAGTAATATAATCCTACCGTAAACGAATAAGGTTTTTTACCACCGAGCCACGGCTCTGTAAAAGTGAGGGACACTGCCGAATAATAAGTACCGTTAGATTGGGCGTGGAGGGCAAGCTGCTGTCCGTCACCTTTAGGATAAGGTCTCCATTCCCCTTTTCTGAACATGTTTTGGATGGAGAAATTATTAAGTACAACCCCGATCGATCCGACAAACGTGCTGGCTCCCCAGCCACCCGAAATTTCCAACTGATCGTTAGGTTGTTCCTCGAGGTCAAAGCTGATGTCTACGAGTTCATTCGAGATTATCGCAAAATCAGGATTAACATTCTCGGGATTGAAATGACCTATCATTGCGAGTCTTCTGGCACTGCTTACCAGTAAAGATCTATTATATAATTCCCCGGGTAAAACATCCAGCTCCCTTCTGATGACCTGATCGTTAACACTTTCATTACCGGTTAAGATAACGCGATTGATCGTTGCCTGACGTCCTTCGACCATCTTAATTTCCACATCAATGGAATCTGCCGATACTACTGTTTCAAGAGGTTCCATCTGGAAAAACAAATAACCATCATCCTGATATAGGGTCATCACCGAATAGTCATCCGGATCAGAGTCTTTGCTTATACCGAGACGTTTGTTCATCGTCTGGTTGTCGTAAGTATCTCCCTCTTTTATACTGAGAATGCGGTCGAGTTCTTCCGTACTCAGTTTACTGTTTCCCAACCATGTTATATTCCGGTAATAAAATTTATTACCTTCTTCAAGATTGATATGTATACCTATCCTTTTATCATTTATATCATAAAGTGAATCCGATACTATAACAGCATTACGGTAACCTTTGGAATTTAAAAAATCGATCAGATTTTCTTTATCCTCCTCATACTGGCTCTCCTTAAATTTAGAGCTTACGAAAATATTCGCATTTTTTCTTTTCGTTTTCTTCAATGCTTTACGAAGCGTTTTATCTTTAAACGTATCATTACCGCTAAAAGTTACATCTCCTACTTTCACTTTCTTACCTTTGTCGACCCTGAAAGTAATGTTTACACCGTTATTAATCTCCGGGTCGGGTTCCTGTATCACTTCTACAACAGCATTCAGAAAACTTTTTTCTCTCAGGTAGCCCTTAATTGTCTCTATTGCAAAATTTATACGATACTCGGATAATTCGGTACCATGCCCAAGATTCAGTTTAGAGGTAAGTTCCGTTACATCCCCTTTTTTAAGGCCCTCGAATTTCCAACTGTATACACGCGGCCTTTCTTTGAGATAAAAAACAATATCCGCGTATTCCCCGTCCTCTTCGACAACAACTTTTATATCCGCGAACATTCTCTGACTCCAGAGTTTGCGAGTGGCATCCGTTATATAATCACCCGGTATATATATGGTATCTCCGACACTCATGCCACTGGATATGATCAATACGTCAGGGTTCAGACTTTCTATGCCTTCCATCCTTATTTCACGTATTACGAACCTTTTCGGTGCATCGTAATTCATGAATGGATAATTCGCCTCATCCTGAGAAATGGATTGACTTACGGAAAAAACTGTAATAAATGCAAGGAGATATAACTTCAAATTTTTAAAATTCATGCGGCGCTATTTATTATGTACCAACCCGAACCTGCGGGTACGTTTTTTATAATTTTCAATTGCTCGTTCAAATTCTTCCCTCCCGAAATCCGGCCATAGGACATCCGTAAAATAAAATTCACTGTAAGCGGCCTGCCATAGCAAAAAATTACTCAGACGGCATTCCCCGCTTGTACGTATTATAAGGTCAGGATCCGGAATCCCGGAAGTGTATAATTTTTCGGATATAAGATCGGATGTGATATCGTCGATTGCCAGATCGCCATCGATAACCATGTTGGCAATTTCTTTTAAAGAACTCGTCAATTCAGCTCTGGAACCGTAATTGACGGCGAGCATAAGATGCAATTTATCATTATCCCTGGTTTCCCGATGGCTGTTTTCTATGGACTCCCGTACTTTATCATCGAGGATATCCAGATCGCCGATAAAACGGACCCGGACTCCTTGTTTTTTCAATTCCGGAACTTCATTCACAGTACATTTACAGAGAAGCTCCATTAATCCGTTCACTTCCTCGTCCGGCCTTCCCCAGTTCTCCGTTGAAAAAGCATATAGAGTAAGATATTTTATTCCGTGCTCTATACACAGTTCGACCGTACGGCGAATGCTTTCCACACCCTGAATATGGCCATGGAAACGATCCAATCCTTGTGCTTTAGCCCATCGTCCGTTTCCATCCATTATCACAGCTAAGTGCCCGGGTGGTAAAAAAGTCATTTCTTTATCCGTAAAATTATGATTATGAATCTGCAAATGTAGTAAATTATTTTGTAAATTTCCGGGTATCTACTCCCCACATCATTTTCTTTCTTAACGTACGGTAAAAGGAATTATTTTCGAACTTAACTAAAAAAACCGTTTTTTGTGCTTTGTTAAGAGTAAAAGAAGATCCGTTCTTAACCTCATAATCCCGGTTATCCATGGTAACCACTGCTTTACCACTTCTGCTCAATACACGGAATTCCATTGTGCTGTCATCCGGAATCACAACCGGACGCATTGTGAGATTGTGGGGCGCAATCGGCGAAATAACAAAACATTTAGAATTAGGCGCTATTATCGGCCCTCCGACACTGAGCGAATAAGCAGTCGAACCCGAAGGCGTCGACAGGATCACTCCGTCTCCTACGTAAGTCGTTATAAATTCTCCGTTTATAAACACCTCTACCGAGATCATTTCCATTCCGGACTTCTGCACGCTGAATTCATTGAACGCATAAGGATAATCGACACCCTCATCGAACTCTCCGCTTACCTCGAGAAGCATTCTCTCTTCCGTATCGAACAGTCCGTTAATAATATCTTCGAATATCTTATTCTCGTAAGCTTCTGGAATATCCGCAAGAAATCCGAGGCGACCGGAGTTAATCCCCAGAATCGGGACTCTGTGCGAATCGAGTATACGCACTCCGTCAAGAAAAGTACCGTCGCCGCCATAACATATAAGCATATCGGCTCCCTCGGGAAAATCACCGTGGTCATTGAAAATAAGTCCTTTCGGAACATCGACCCCGAATGCTTCCTGTACAATGCGTGCGAATCCGCTGCTGAAAAAATATTCGAATCCGCTGGTTATGATCGCATCGTAAAGTTTTCGGACCTCCGACGTTTTATAGGAAAGATCGGGACGGCTGTAAAATACTATCTTCATTTAATTAAAAATATTTACCTTTACAGCGCAAATTTAATCTTTCTTATGACAAAGTTAAGCGTTAACATAAATAAGATTGCTACTATACGTAATTCGCGAGGAGGAATATTACCAGACGTTGTGGAGGCGGCTGTCAACTGCGAACGTTTCGGAGCCGAGGGCATCACCGTACATCCGCGCCCTGACGAACGACATATAAGATACAGCGATGTTTACAAAATCAAAAAAGTCGTTACCACGGAGTACAATATAGAAGGCTATCCGTCGCAAAATTTTATAAATCTAGTACTTGACGTGGGTCCGACACAGGTCACACTCGTCCCGGATGCTCCGGACGCGATAACGTCTAATGCTGGCTGGAACACTATAAAGCATAAAGAATTTCTTACCGCCGTAGTGTCTCAATTTAAAAATGCAGGTATCAGGGTATCAATATTCGTCGATCCATGTGAAAATATGGTAATCAATGCAGCGGAATGCGGTGCCGACAGGATCGAGCTATATACGGAACCGTATGCTTCGGGGTATGAAGATGACAGGGAAGGCGCCATTGCCCCGTTTATTAAAGCGGCAGAAGCCGCAGTAAGGTCCGGATTAGGCATAAATGCCGGCCATGATCTCAGCCTTGAGAATCTCGGCTTTTTTCATAAAAACATTCCGAATCTGCTGGAAGTATCAATAGGACACGCATTGATAAGCGATGCACTGTACTATGGTCTGGAGAATACCATACAGCTTTATAAAAGAGAATTGAAGTAAGAAATGCTTTATCTGGAAGCCATCGAAAATCCCGTTTTTCGAAAGATAGGTGAAATTGCGGATAAGAATAAAGTAAGAGCTTTCGTTATCGGAGGCTTTGTTCGAGACTACTTTCTTTGCAGGCCATGTAAAGATATAGATATTGTCGTAGATGGCGACGGAATAAAACTTGCAAACGAAGTAGGCAAAGCGTTATCGACAAAAGTTACCGTTTTCAAAACATTCGGCACCGCAATGCTGAGGCATAAGGGAATGGAAATAGAATTCGTAGGTGCTCGAAAAGAGTCTTATGATTTTACATCCAGGAATCCCCAGGTAGAGCGTGGAACGATAGAAGACGACCAGCTTCGGAGGGATTTCACCATAAACGCCCTGGCAATCTCCATCAACAAAGAAAATTTCGGTGAACTGTCCGATCCCTTCAGCGGGGTATCCGATCTCGACAATCTTATAATACGCACTCCCTGCGATCCGGATATCACTTTCTCGGACGATCCTCTGCGAATGATCCGTGCGGTACGTTTTGCCACACAACTGGGTTTCTACATAGATGAAAAGTCTTTTGAAGCAATAGAACGCAATAAAGAAAGAATAAAAATAGTTTCCAAGGAGCGGATAATAACGGAAATAAATAAAATTATGTGTTCCGATGTTCCTTCGATAGGATTCGAACTTTTCGACAAGACCGGACTCCTTGATATAATTTTCCCGGAAATGACCGCACTTAAAGGAATCCAAATTAGAAAAGGCAAAGGTCACAAGGATAATTTTATACACACACTAAAAGTACTCGATAACATCGCGAAAAGTTCCGACAATTTGTGGCTCAGATGGGCTGCGTTATTACATGACATAGGTAAACCACGCACCAAAGCGTTCGATGATACGCACGGCTGGACGTTTCACGGTCATGAGGTCGTAGGATCCAAAATGGTCCCAGGAATTTTCAGAGAACTGAAACTTCCTATGAATGAAAAAATGAAATATGTACAGAAACTCGTATTTCTCCACCTCAGGCCTATAATACTCTCAGAAGATATCGTCACTGATTCCGCAGTACGCAGGCTACTTTTCGACGCCGGCGATGATATAGACGATTTGATGCTCCTCTGTGAAGCGGACATTACATCAGGAATCGACTCTAAGGTTAAACGCTACCTGAAAAATTTCGCCATCGTAAGACAAAAACTAAAAGAGATCGAAGAGAAGGATCGCATCAGAAATTTCCAGCCTCCTGTTACAGGAGAAATGATAATGGAAAGATACGGAATCGGACCTTCGAAAGAAGTAGGCATAATCAAAGAGCGTATTAAAAACGCAATACTCGACGGAGAGATTGAAAACGATTACGATCAGGCCATAGAACTCATGGAAAAAATCGCCGGGGAAATATATCTTGAAGAAAAAAACTAAAGGTGCATACTTAATTTATGCACCTTTATAAAACCGGACACCGTCTACTTTTCAATCCAACCCTTAATTCTTATATTAGTTCTTCTATAATTTCAATAATAAATGTACCTGTTAAATATTTTATAAATAATTTAATAAAGTACAACGGTATCCGGTTACCTATATATATTTCATACCCCAGGCAAATAACATGCCCTGTCAAGAAAGATTACCGATCTGCGTCTGAGGAACAGGTCCGAGCTTATTTTGTCTGTTTCTGTGCCTGTAAGCGACAGGCGTCATCCCAAACTCTTTTTTAAAGAGTTTTATGAAATGCGATGTATTTGGGAAATTACATTCTATCCCTATTTCGGATACCGATTTGTTAGTTGAAATGAGAAGAAGGCGGGAGTGCATGAGCCTTTGTTTTATGAACCATTTGTGAGGGGGTTCGAAGAAATGTTTTTTGAATTCCTTTTTAAAGGACGTGAGACTCCTATTGCATTTCTGCGCCAATTCTTCGATGGATATATCGTTGAATATGTTATCTTGTATGGTTTGTTCAAAACTAGCTGTAAGAGTGTCTATATTATTAAGGATTTTACTCTTTATACAGCAGTCGTTATTCGATAGTATCAAATAAATCAACTCAGTTATTTTAAGATATTCCGCAGTGTTGTCTTTGGAAAACTGGTCGTCTTTAATATATTGATTTATAGTTATAAAAAAATTCTTTAAGGTGTTCCATGAAGGAAAAATCACATCCTGTCGTTTTTCACAGTTCGGACAACTATGATCGTTATTAATGGACAGCTGGTATGTTATACTTAGGCTGTTAAGGATTTTATTCAGGCGTGAAGAGTCATAATAAAATACAATCTGTTCGAACGGTCTGTTATCTTCAGGAATATCCTCTATATAATGGTTACCTACACCGAGGTAAAAAATATCTCCCCTGTTAACTTCACGTCTCTCGTCGCCATAATAAAGGTACTTTTTTCCACGAAGGACATAGCCGATTGCGTGCCTGTGTAAAGTCTGTGACTGAATACCGTTACGCTGTGGCTGCGTATACTTAGTGATAGTCGGCTGCCACGACAGTAAATTTTGTTCTTTTGACATAATTTCTTAAATTATTTCGTTATAAGTTATAATAAATATAAATAATTT